>ERZ1673751.91-NODE-91-length-131797-cov-30.568589_pt1 | contig 131797 bp, 83 predicted proteins | sample MGYA00580202_ERZ1673751 | MGnify/ENA primary metagenome ERZ1673751 (study PRJEB41218, sample SAMN15661780) | gut metagenome | host: Homo sapiens | place: Canada: London | collected 2015-08-20/2019-03-30 | study: EMG produced TPA metagenomics assembly of... | reverse complement strand
GAAGCGGTTGCGAATAGTCGCCCGCTTTTCGTATGTCAAGAGTCAGCGAACCATATACATTGCCATTCGCAGCCGTGAATTTCGCAAGGCATTTTTCTCCTCTTGATGTGGTTTTTGCATCCTCTTTTGTAGTTTTAGTAACCTTATTCATCTTTCCATTCTCCATAATACCTTCATTTACAAGTGAAATCGTGTTCATTTGGTGACCTTCAGGTGACCTTTTCGCATGAAAACTGGTGCAAATATAGTGATTTTCCTGCAAACTGCAAAATTCATTAGTCACTGATTATCAGCGCAATAGTACCTCATGTAATTACATGAAATACCCCACAAAAAGACTCATAATCTGGAGGTCCCTGGTTCAAGCCCAGGCTGGTCCACTTTCAAAATCAAGGAGTTGCGAATTTCGCAACTCCTTTTTTCTTGCCTTTGCGTAAACAATGCGTAAACAAACTGTTTGGGTTGACCGTGTTTTACACATAGAATTTCAATGATGCTCTATGCAATCCTGTAATATCTTTACCCGAAGTTTTGTTAGTGCAACAACACTTTACGATTAAATAAGCTCAAATATACTCCATTTGTATATTGATTTACAGAATAATGTTGTAACTTTGCAAATGCAATGCATTTATGGCGAGCCATGACCAAGAGGTGCTCTTTCCTAATAAGGAAAAGTGAGTTTGTCTAACCTTCGTGGGAGGGTCATCCCATTCCGATGAATCGAAGCGTAGAGGGAGTATTAGTCGGAGAATACTCTATTTCAAACAATACGTGAGAGTTGCTTCAGGGGTTGAGACCGATTGGCAGAAGCCCGGTTACCAGTCAGCGACAGAAGACAACGAGATTGCACCGCTGCATATAACGACAATGTTTTTATCCGTCAAGGGATAGGGACTCAGTGGTTATATGCAGCGTTTTGTATATGTACGCCTCACATTGCAAAGCGGCTGTATTCAGAGGTTATGTTGAACATAAACAATGAATGCAATGGAAAAATTAACCAAGTCATTGTCTCTTTTCAAAGAGCGTAACTGTTCTGTCTCTATCGTGTTGGATTCACGTACCCGCAGAAAGAATGCGTGTGAGTTTCCATTATCTATTCGTTTCACGATTGACCGCAAGTTCTTCTATTTTACAGTTGGAAGCTCTTTTACTGGGAAAAAGTTCTCGGACATCTGCAATGCGACGAAATGTAAAAGCGAGAACTACAAACTTCAGAAAGAGTGGAAAGATACTATTGCCCCCAAGTACAAAGAAATCTTGATGAATCTGAACAAAGGCGGCATCCTGACATTTGAGATGGTACGTCAATGTATCATGGGTGAAGAAGTGGTGCTATCCAAAGAGGACATAACCCAATCACAATCCTTTATTAGTATATGGGAGCAAGTCATTCACGAATTGCGTACAGAAGACGGAGGAGCACGTTTCACCACCGCAGAAAGTTATGAGTGTTCTCTCAAATCATTCAGAAAGATTCTTGGAGAAAATGCAATTAAGGGCTTCTGCATCTGTGCAGCAGAACTTCAGAAGTGGAAGGATGGTATGCACAATGGAGTTAAAGACGAAAATGGTGCGATTGTCGGTAAAATCAGCGACACTACGGCCGGTATCTACTTGCGCTGTTGCCGTGCTGTATGGAACAGGTGTGTGCATGAGGGCTACCTCAAAGATGTGCCCTATCCTTTTTCCAACAAAAAAGAGAAAGGGCTTGTGAGCATTCCCAAGAGTGCAAAACGCAAGCAGAGCTTCTTGAACGTAAATCAGATGACGGAACTATACAACCTTTTCGTATCAAAGAAGTATCCAGAACATTGGTCGGAAGAATATGTGCTACGTGCGCATTATTCATTGGGATTATTTCTTGCCCAATATCTTTGCAACGGTTTCAATATGGCTGATGCTGGCCGCTTGACCTATAATAGTTATTATTATCAGACAAATGGCAAAGCTTTCCGCTTCAATCGAAAGAAAACATCCCGACGGAGCGCTGACGGCTCAGAGGTAATAGTCCCTATCATCCCTCCCTTACGATATATCTTGGATGAGATAGCTGCACCTCCGACTCGGGACGGTTTTGTGTTCCCCGATATATTAAAAGGAGCGGAAACGGAAGAGTTACGCCGCAAATACACCATGCAAGAGAACTCAAACGTGAAAGACCGCGTCATTAAGATTTGCCATGAGGCATTGAATTGGGATAAGTCCATCTGTCCGTCCGGCACATGGTGCCGACACTCGTTTGCTACTAATCTGCATAATGCCGGAGTGGATATGGATTATATCTCTGAAAGCATGGGGCATTCAACTTCTGATCATGCCATTACCCAAATCTACATTGAGCATTATCCTCTTGATATACAGATGCAGAACAATTCAAAACTGTTAAACTTGGAGAATTCTTCTGAAAGGGATGCTCTGTTGGCGAAGCTGGCAAGCATGTCCACAGAAGAACTGCTCAAATTATTCAGACAACCTTAATCCGTAATGCTGATGATAAATTTCATAGAAAGGATAAAATCCTATTCCAAAAGGAAGGATGCGGCTGATATGGCTATCCGTGCATGGAAATCAGCTAACGAAGAAGTGTATGCTGACTTTTGTAAGCGCATCGATGCTGTGGCTAAAGGCAATATGTCTGTTCTGATAGATATGTATCAGATGATGCGTGACTGTACACCACCAGAAGCTTTGATTATGTACAATTGGCTTTCTGATTTTGTAAACGGGAAAGGTGTATCAGGTGTCGAAAATCAACAGTGGGCTAGCCAATATACCGAGACCATCGCCAGATGTATCACCAACAAGTGTTTGTGGATAGGCATCAATGTGAAAACAGGCGCGGTAGAACTGCTTACTTCTCCGAAATCAGGGCAGCTGATGGTTCATTCTGAAACACCTATTGAAATATGGAATCGTCTGCCGCAGGAGTTAAGGTCCTACTTGATTGGGCAATTAGATATGTTCATGAGAAACAGCAAAGGATGTTATCTGTTGAGTAAGCTGGAAAGGAAAATGGTTTACCAGTGTCTAACCTATATCTCTCAAATAGTTTTCCTCTCTCATGCGGTGTTCATTGGCGAGTTCATGGCTAATCTCTATGACCGTGTAATGGAAAAGAAAGAGGACTTGGCTTATTGCATGTATTATTTCGTGGTATTTGACCACGGTCTTTCACGTATGGCCAAGTCACTCAACCGCCTGTTGAACTGTGAAGAGGTTGACAATGGCGATATGTTTCTTGTAAAGTCATGCGTTACACTCCTTGTCAATGAAAGTATTGAAATGGGTACAGAGACCAAAGCTGATTGGGAAAACACTGCTGAAAGGTGTAACCCAGAAGTATGGAAGGAGGTGATGTTTGCCTTACGAAAAGTAAAAGGCAGACGTGGAAACAAGAAAGTGATACAGTCATTGGACGATATTCTTTTGGGTGACAAAGAACGTATTAAGCAGGGTATCCTTTTGTTTCTTGAAGAGAATACAGAGGACATAAGTCTTGCCTATCTGTTGAAATCATTGGTAAAGTCCGGCAAGATAAAAGCGTCCACAAGATACATGACTTTCCACCGTGCCATAGAACAGTTCTCTCAACGGCATTATGGGCATGACATTCCGCAGAAGCGATACGGGGAAATCAAGGAACTTACCTTGAACTCGCCTCAAAGAGGAAGCAGTTACACCAAAGCTAAACGAATGATTGACCAATGGACGGACTATTTTATCAATAACGGGTAGTTGGGAAATCCAGCTATCCGTATTTACTTTGCAAACAACTGTTGTAATACGGTCGGTTAAATTAAGGTATAAATAAACCGACCAACACACAGAGTTTCATACACTACCTTTGCTTGCGAAATCGGTTTTACAGAGTTGAGCCGAGGCTTAAAGTATTTAATCACCAAACAAGTAAAGGTATGGAAGAAAAACTCAATCTTAACCAACTACTCCAAAAGCCCATCGCCATGATGACGGGTGAGGAGCTTTGCTTTCTCATCACTAAAAGTGTGGAGAGTACAGAAGCGGCCACTCCCCAAGTGGCATCCAAAGGCAACTACTATGGCATAGAGGGTATCGCCCGTGTATTCGGTTGTAGCGTACCCACCGCCAATCGCATTAAGAAGAGCGGCATCATAGACAAAGCCATCACGCAGATAGGACGAAAAATCGTAGTGGATGCAGACCTTGCATTGGCTTTGGCAAAGGAATCTGGTGGCATCCATATCAAAGAATAGCGGTATGGAAGAGAATTGGAAAAAGAATCTGGCAACAGACAGTTACGGGAATCCGGTTCGTTCCATCAGTAATCTCCGGCTTATTTTCACACTGGATGAGAATCTTAGTCAGATAAGGTACGATACCTTCTGTCAGGACGATGTGTGTTTCTGCCCTTTGTTCCGCAATGTCAATGGTAACAAAATTGATGAAGAATCAGCAGGAAAGATACAGGACTATCTGGAAAAGACATACAGAATACGCCTGACGCAGAACAAGGTATTTGAGATACTGAAGACCACTTCTTCTGAACGGAGTTTCAATCCTGTACAGGAATTCATCACACAAGAGACATGGGACGGACAACCTCGCATAGCCACAACCATCATAGATTATCTTGGAGCCGAGGACAATCCGCTTGTCAGGGAACAGACAAAACTTTGGTTTGTGGCGGCTGTAACCAGAGTATTCAATCCAGGTTGCAAGTTTGACAACGTACTGACCTTGCCCGGTCCCCAAGGTATTGGTAAAAGCACCTTCTTCAAAGCCATCAGTGGGAGATGGTTCAACGATTCATTCTCTTTCGCCAGTGGTGACAAGGAGAAAGTGGAGACCATAACCAACGGTTGGATTATTGAAATCAGTGAGTTGAATGGTTTGAAACGGGCGAATGACGCGGAAGCTGCCAAGGCTTTTCTAAGCCGTTGCAGTGATTATATGCGTCCGGCTTATGGGCATAAGGTGGTGGAGTTCATGCGGCACAATGTTTTTGCGGCTACCACCAATGAGGCAAACTTCCTGCAAGGAGACAATGGAAATCGCCGATGGTGGATTATCCTGGTCAAAGGCAATGGGCATGTGTCGGATTGGCTGGATAAACTACAGTGTTCCGTTCCTCAGCTTTGGGCAGAGGCATACGCCTATTATCGACAAGGAATGAAACTCTACTTGTCACCGGACATGGAGAATAAGGCCAACGAGGTGCAGATGCAACATTCCAACATTCTTGTTGACCCAATTATGGAGGACATAGAAATGTATCTGGAGCGTGAGGTTCCCATTCAATATGCAAATTGGATGATTCCGACACGACTGGCTTATCAGAAAGGAGCCTACTCAGAACCAAATTCTACAATGACCTCACTCAATATGGTTTGTGCCCGACAGATAATAGAGGAACTGCCCAATGATTTGGTCAGACGAAATCCGTCCAAATACACTTCGCAATACATCAACCGCTTGATGTCCATGATTCCAAATTGGAAACGGAGTGAACAGGAGAAGGTCAAGGGGCTGCATCCAGCCTACTGCGATAAGACGGGACGGACGAAATACCCATGGGTGAGGGTGGACGCTCCAAGTGAAGAGTCCTGCGCAACACTGCCAAGTGAACTGGAATTACCATTCTAATTTCAAAATAAGGGAAAAGAAAAAACTAATGTCCCCTTGTCCCCCTTTTGCCCTCGAAAAAGAATAAAAACAGGAAGTAAGCAAAATAGAAAGTTATAAAAATGCTTGGGACACGGGGCAATATAAACCAACAATATGAGGAAAGAAGAACTTATCAAACAGCTACAAGAACGTGACCTGTTGTTGGCAAATGCGGTCAGCCACATGGTTACGTATGTTCAAGACCGTTATCCCTCCACCTTTCCAAGCAAGGAACAGACCGAGGCGGTGAACAATTACCTGCGAAGTGTCCATGCCGATGGAGACGGAAGTACATCAGAACGGAATTGTGAACACCGCCGTATCGCTTCACAGAACATTACCATTGCCGCCATCCGTGTATTGGACAGCCAACAACTGGACAGGCTGCAAAACGTACTTGACCACATCGCATACGACAAGGAGTATTATATGCCGGAGAGAGGTTACGGTATGCACCGCTGACTTTCTCTTTTGGCTGCACCATTTATAAACCATCTCAAATTATACAGACGATGAAAACAGATTTGAACTATTGTATAGTGCTTTCGTCAGAGCAACTTGCATATCTGGCAGGAAGCAAATACGGCATTGACCGTATGAAGATATTGCACCGACTTATTGAAGCGGCTGTGTTGGAAGAAAACGATTATGCCATAAAAGGATTTTCCACAACCTTACAAGTGGGGCAAGCCATCCTTTCGGAAGTGGATTTGTCCTGCAAGTTAGGCTACGACAAGAAGACCATATCCCGTGTACTTGATAAGATGAACCAGTTGGGAATTGTCGCATCCACGCAGAGCAACCGCACAAGTGTTCACACACTGAAATGTATATCGGCATGGATGGAAAATGGCAATCGCATAGATAATCCTTTTTATGTCCGAATCAAAGACCGACAAGATGAGGGAGAGAATACTGGCGCACTATCCGATAAAACGGTGTCCATCTTGCCAACCACTCCGCTGGAGGAAAACGTCCCCAACTCTAATGATTGCAGTCAAACGGAAGCAACGGATAAGGACAGTATTTCTGACACTGATTTTTCCTTTGAAGGCAAATTGCCTGTTATATCAGACGAAGGGGAATTACTTTCACACTCTTCTCCTTTCCCTTCTGTTTCGGCTTCTCCACAGCCTGCGGGAGAGGAAGAATCCAACGAGGATATTTCGGCAGGAAGTCTGATATAGCGATATAGAATATGGCGGTGGAGCCTATGTTTTGTGTGGGGTCTTGCAAGAAGTTCCTATGTCGCACAAATTCGCTACACTCAACCGTACCACATAGGCGTATTCCGGCAGTCGCAAGCTCCCACCGTGCTGTCCTTTTTTAGATAGAAGTTTCATCCATAACACAATAAAGCATGAAAAAGAAAAAGAATATCAGCAATGAAACTGATGAAGAAAACGACAAGAAAGTTATAAGACGCACCCTACGGCTTGAAGCCAGAGTAACGGAACAGGAATATGCCAAAGCGAAAGAACTTGCCAAGACATGCGGTTTATCCATGAGTAACTATGTGCGCCGCACAGCTTTGGGGCAACATCCTCGTCAGCGGCTGACCGAGCGTGAAGTAGAAGCCTTGTGCAGCCTGACGGATGCAAGGGGTGACCTTATCCGTATTGTGGCAGCCGTGAAATCTATCCAAGCGGACAAACGAGCCTTGTATTTCAGTGATACACGCTTTGTAGAGCAATGGATGATAGCAGCTACACAGCTTATCAACCGCTGGGGCCAGATCGAGAATTACCTAACAGAATAAAAATCCTTACCTATTATGATAGCAAAAGCCAGTACCATTCCGCATGGTGCAAATGCCATAAGATACTCCGTCAACAAGGATAGGGCGGATATAGTCAAAGCCAACCTGTTGCCCGATGACATTTCACCGGAAGCGATGTATGGGCGGATGATGCTCGTACAGAAAATGTTTGCCGAGAAAATCAATAAGGGCAGACCTCTTGGCAGGAACGTGATAAGAATTGAGATTTCCCCAGCCGAGGAAGAAAGCCGGAACTGGAAGATGGATGATTGGGTACATTTAGCAAACGAGTTCATCCATGTATTTGACTCCATAGACCTTTCCGAGAAGACCAAGCGAGCATCATCAAAACAGACAAACCTCAAAGGTTCGCAGTACATCGTTGCCTTGCATCGGGATTCCAAAAGTGGTATACTCCATCTGCATATTGATGCCAACCGTGTGGACATGGATGGCAAAATCAACGATAGTCATAAGATTGGTAAGAGGGCTGTCATGGCTGCGAATATCATCAACGAAAGGCGTGGTTGGGTACAGTCTGAAGAAATCGGCATACAGCACAGACAGGAAATCACAAATTACTGCATGAAGATACTCCGTGAGATGGATAAGTTCAGTTGGCAACAATATGCAATGGAACTGACAAAACGAGGCTATAAAGTGCATCTGCAAGAAGATGATAAGGGCAAGGTTTATGGTTATTCCATCAAACGTGGCAACTCCAATTATAAGTCATCCGTGTTGGGTGTCGGTCGAAACTTGACTCCATCAAAGATTGAGGCTACTTGGGCAAAACTGCATCAGCAGGAAAGGAAGTCTGAGCCAACAAAATCTATTCCTCAACAAACACGGTCAGCAGATATTACTTTTATTTCACAGCCTGTTATAAAGCATTACGATATTGCGACAGACGAATATCACAGTTATCATGTGGATATTCCCGAAGCCGCTGACAATATTATCCAGCAGGAGTGTTCTTTGGAGGAAGCTCATCCGTTGGCCAAGATTGAAGAGATACAACACACGGCTCTTTTACTCTTTGCCGGGTATTTGGATGCAGCCACAAGCATGGCGGTTTCAAGTGGCGGTGGCGGTTCTGATACAGGAGGCTGGGGAAGAGACAAGGACGAAGACGAACTTGAATGGGCACGCCGTTGCGCACGAATGGCAAACAGCATGTGCAAACGCAGGAGAGGACTTCACAGATAATTCACCTTTTATAAATACAAGAACATGGGTATAGGAAAATCAAGGGGCACATCGCCCATAAATGTCAATGACATGCTGGAGAAGGTTGAAATCAACCAGCAAATTGAGACTGAAAAATCAGAAGTGGATAAATTTCTCGTAGAGATAAGAGAGGCAAAAGAAACACTGATAAAGTTCAATGAGGATTTAGAGAAGGCCATCGCTGCAGAAAGCCACATTGAGGGTGCGCTCAAAGCTGCTGTTGGCAGTTGTGATAATATCGTCAATTGCATCTGCAATGCTATAGTAAAAGCAGAACGGGACACGAACTTTAAGGCAACCATCACTCCTGAGCAACTTGCCCAACTTAGACAACTCATAGACCGTTCTATAGAAAGTTGGAATTCGGTGTTGGCAAATCACCGTGCCGAACAAACGAGGCTTATCACCGAGCATGAATCCAATATGCGCAAAATTCTCAGACAGAATGAAGGCGTTTGGTACTCGGACTTCTGGATGAAAGTCTTGGTGATATCCCTGCTTGTTTATACAATGGGGTTGGGACTGGTTGTATATTGTGTCACATGAAGCATCGCACATGATGATACTATCAATTTTACATAGTTCCTACACCAAAATTTAGCTATAGTATGATTTATATGGTTTACCCTCCTTTTATGGGAAATAATAAAATCAGGGGGCAATAATAGATTAATTTTCGACAAGCAGTCAGCATTATTGCAATTTCACAAGTCTTTTCAGAAGATTCTTATATCTTTGCATTCAACATTAAGAAATTTGCATGGAGAATTTAAATAGAATTAAAGGAGCATTGGCTGATGCTGGCAAAACAGGCGTCTGGCTTGCTGGTCAATTAGGAAAGGATCCCGTAACGGTTTCCAAGTGGTGCACCAACACCACACAACCCGATTTGCAGACGCTGGCAAAGATTTCAGAATTGCTAAAGATTAATATTCGAGAACTTTTGGTTGATAATAGCCCATTTAATCGATAAATATTATGAATAATATAGAATCAATAAAAGAAGATTATGTCATTGGTGATCCTATTCGTATCGTATGTAGCTTAGGAATCAAAGAAGGCTACATTGTTGATTTTAAAGATAGTCGAATAAAAATACGCCCTTTTGAAGAAGGTCGCAAGCCAATCTCAATTTCAGAAGAAAGCATTAAAGACTTTGAAGAAGCAACACCTCCACAGGGTTCTTCGCTTGACGCCAAATTAGATACAACTAATACTCCGGAATTAGGCAATAGCCTTTATGTGAAAAACGAGGACCTTTTATTGAATGCCCCCTCTCTTTCGTTGTCTGAAAACAAAGATCATTCAGAAGACACAAAGCAAAAAGTACAAGACAATACAGGAGAAGCTATAATACAAGAACAAGAGAACGACCAATTCTCTGAGGAGACGACTTCTAAATCAAGCGAAAAACAAACAAATTCATCGAATTCGTTCTTGTCTCATAAAGATGAAGAAAAACGTATTTTAAAAGAAGCAAAACAAAAATCAAAAAAGAATTTCAATGGTGGTACTGCAAATAGTTTAGGCGACCTTGCATCCTTGCTTGGTGTAGAGGATACTATCACAAAGATTAGGAAAGAAGAAAATAACGATGTTATTCGAGAAATGGGCGAAATACAGAGTGTTGGTCCTCAATTTGGTTTTATTCGAGACTTCAAAACTAATGCTAAATTGTGGTTTGCTGTATCAGAACTTATTGAAGCTGACAAAACAAATTATACTCGAGGCGAATATGTAGTATATACGAAATCTAAAAATTATGCAGGTGATACGGCTTTATGTATACATAAACCAATGACCATTAAAAATCTCCTGATTATCGTAGATAATTTAGCCAAGAATGGGAAAAGAATGGATGCGAATGAAGTTTTAACGCATATATTTTCATCACATCCGAATTGTCAGGCTGCTATTGAAAAACAAAAGGAAATCAATCGTTCTCACCAATTTAGCACCTATAAAACGGCATACTCAACAGGCGGAACTTCTTTATATATAAAAGCCAAAAAATACAGCGACTCGAAAAACTTTGATAAGGCAATAGAATACTATAAGAAAGCAATTGATGCTAATCAAAAGATAGAGAGCGCAATAAAAGACCTAGGAATGCTCTATATTCAATTGGCAAAGAAGGCATCGACAGAAATGGTTGCTTCAAAATACCGTGAAGAAGCTAAGCAATTGATGGAAAATCATAGAACGTCATTAGATGACACAGCTGGTAATTTGTCCTATCTAGAGAATTTTTATTATGCCATAAAAGATTTTCATAATTTCAAGAAAATTGCAAATACGCTTTTGTCCAATGCAGATGAAGAACTAGAAGGTCCACGCCATGTATTCCTTTTGAATAAGTTAGCCTCTGTATTAATTCGCGAAAAGCAAATAGACCAAGCGCGGGCTCTTCTGAATAAGGCCATTGATTTATACCCTGAGGGAACAGGAGCAATGAAATTATTAGAAATACTTGACACAGCTTCTCCTCATATTGATGAAGAGATAGAATCTATTATATCTGCTAATGAAATAGAAATCTCGTCAGGCAAAATTAGTGAATTTATTCGAACAACACTTGAATCATTTGATGATTATGCAGGTGTGCCACTCAATGCGATTAATAAAGGTAAGTTCAAAAAAGAACACCTTGAGGTTGTAAGGAAACTCATTGAACAATTCTCGGAAAAAGAATTTGCAGGACGTGCTAGTGATCGCGCTAGACATTTGCTTACAGAAGCAAAAATGATGTTAGATTTAGAACCAGATAATACCTTTAAACTCCGTTCTGTACTTGCTCGTTATTGTAATGACATGGCGAAAATCCATACATATAGTAATAGTTCTCCAGATGTTGTTCGTTTCTTCTATAGTGAAGCATTTGCGTTGGAAGAGAATTATCAAGCGACTGCCCAGCAGGTGGCTTATTTCCTGCTTTCGAATGTTTTAGATCTCGAAAAACTTTCAAAAGAATTTTCAAAGAGTCCTTCGATTAATTATGCTTTAGGACTTGTTTTAGACGATAAAGCTGATTTGAAGATCTGGAACACAATGATAATGATGTTCATGTATAATCGTGGGATTACAGCTAATGTATTAGGAAAGCTTTACGCAGATTCTAAATTGCGTGTCTATGCAATCAATGCGCTCTTATCATATGGAATTAGAGAAGATATTCACACACAAGAAGATTTTAGAAATGCATGGATTCGTGTTATTGAAAACAGAAAAAATGAGTACAAACAGATCATAATAAGTCTCAAATCCTTTGAAAAAATAACAGATATTGAAATGTTGTCTATTAGTTTACAGAATGACTTGAATTCAATAATCAAATCATGGATTTGTAAACTAGATATAGGCAGACTTCAGCAACTAATCTCATCTGTTTCAAGATTGCTAAGAAAGTACTATGATGCATCTGGATTTAGGGCTAAAGAATTAAACTACCATGAGATTTGCACTTTCATCAAAGATCTAATCCAAAGTATTCAAGAAGAACCAACCAAACTGTCATACGAAGGATTATTGCCTCTTCTTATACAAATCAAGGATCTTGTGGATAAGTCATTTGAGAAGTTTGTTGAATCAAGTGAACCCTCACCTTCTATTGACTTGTTGAGAACTGAAAGTGCTGCAATTGATCAAATTGTTCCTTTGCAAATTGAAGTTTCAACAGATAAGGATAGTTCGCCCATAAATAATGTTGAGATAAAAATACTTAGTGCAAATGGAATCGAAATGATTTCATCTGGAGACAATAACCCATTACGTCGCTCTATTGAAGGCGGAGAAAAATACATCTTTAAACCTATTGTAAAGGTATCTCCACTGATTATGGAGCAGGGTGCTGCATCTATTGACATTATCTGCGAATATAGTAATGGGGGAAAAGTCAAACAAAATAATTCAACTCATTCATTGCATCTGTATAATTCAACAGAATATGAGTCTATTTATAATCCATACGCTCCCGTAGCAGAAAGCGGACCATTAGATGCAGCATCTAACATGTTCTATGGACATAAAGACTATATATCAGGCATTGTATCAGCCATTATGGACTCTGCATCAAAACAGGTAATTATCTATGGGCAGAAACGAAGTGGTAAGTCTTCTGTACTTAACAGAGTTAAGCAAGAATTGGAAAATGCAGGAGCCTTTTGTGTTTTGTTTAGTATGGGCAAGATAGTACGAAAAATATCCGAATTCTCATTCTATTATAAAATACTTAAAACCATAAAGGATGAATTGTTTTTATTGACGATGGACGGAAAGAATGTTCCTGAATTTTCAATTCCAACAAAGAATGAATTTATAGCTGAGGATGAAGAAAATCCTGTTGAGACATTCTCTAAATATATGCAAATGTTTAAGCTTGCATGTAGAAAGACAAGTGGATGGGAAAATCGACGTTTAGTGGTTATGATTGATGAGTTCACGTATATGTATGGCGCAATTAAAATGAACTCAATATCAAATACTATTATGCAGCAATGGAAGGCTGTTACGCAAGATCCTTTAACTCAATTCTCCGCAGTCCTCGTAGGACAAGATGTTGTTCCTGCGTTTAAAAATGAGCCTTATGCCAGAAATCCATTTGGAGTAATAGAAGATTTACGATTAACGTATCTTGACCCTGCAGATGCAAAAAAACTTATCGTCAACCCTATATTAAATAATAATGAAAGTCGCTATGTAGGTGGTGCTGCAGACTTAATTATGGATTATACAGCATGTAATCCCTATTACATTCAAATTTTCTGCGCCTCATTGGTTGATTATATTAACGAAAAGAAATATAAAAGCATTACAGAAGCAGATGTGACAGATGTAGCTAACAGATTAACTTCAGGTGTTTATGCGCTAGATCATGCGAAATTCGAGAATCTTCTAAATGCGCGAGAAACGGAAGAAGACGCAGAATCTATTGAGGACGGTTCTGAAATTGATGAAGCTATAATGGTTTATAATGATGATGATGTAGAAACGGTTCTTCGAGCAATTGCTAAAGCATCTGAAAATAAACCTTTTGCTAACCGTAGCGACATAAAAACTAATCTTGATCCAGATGTGGAAGATGGCATAATTAAACAATTGTATAGTAGAGATGTTATCGACCAAAAGGAAAAATATCAAGATGAAATTTCTCATAAAGAAAAATATAGATTTTTAAAAATAAAAGTAAGACTTTATAAAGAATGGCTACTCAAACATTAATCAACCCTTTTTCCATGAGGTGCGGAACCGCCGTACCTGCAGAATTGTATGTATCACGTCCTGTAGAAGAAGCCACTATCACAGAGCGTGTTCTGGGATCGTATTTTAACAATCTGTCTATTGTAGGACTTCCCAAAACCGGAAAGTCAACAATTGTATCTCATTGCATTATCGAAAAAGCGGAACAATTAGCAAAAGACAAAACTATTGTTGTTTACTATCAAATGGGAAGTACCCGTTCCTCTTTGGATTTTTATAAAAAAGTTGCAAAAAAGTTTGACGGGCGTTTTTCTTTAAACTATCCAGATGATCAAAAATACAATTCATTTGCACATCCACTTGTTGAAGAAATTCGCAAAACTGATTGTATAGAAGACATTACAGAGCTACTTGAAGACTACTTTCGTAGAGGAAGGCATATAGGTTATAAACATATTCTTGTTCTTGACGAATTTGATCATGCTCATGATATATTTACCTTTGAGGATTTCCAATTCTTACGTGAAATTTCATATATGCCTAAAGACAAAATATGTTTGGTTACATGTTCACGAAAACCTTTAAATGACATTGAGAAAAAAGCACCAGATGATAAATTGTCCGTTTTCGCTCAGACTTTCAAGACATGTCCAATTGGTATGTATGAGGAACAGAATGTAATCGATTACTGGGCCCAATCTGCTAATTTTTGGAAAGTGAAAGATTCCAATAAATCCTTTGTAAAATATGTTGCTGGGAATAATCCGTGGTTAATGGATGTAGTTAATGATTTCTTATTTGAACATCAGGATATTACGGATATTTCAGATATGTTATCTGGTGTCAAATCTTCTTTAATGGAGGGATATGATCATTTGATAAATATTCTTAACAGCGAGTCTTTGTTAAACCCTTCTATTCAGTTAGTTGTTGGCCCACTATTTGATGCCACTCCTGTTCAAATAGAGAAGCTGCTTAAATATGGTTTTTTGAAAACAGTTACACCTCAAGAAAAAAAAGCAATCTATAATGGTATAGAATTAGGTCCTGTGGTTGATGCCAATTCATATGCTTGTTTTTCTGATTATTGCTCTTGGGATTTTTATAGAAGATACTACGCAAATATTCCTTATGCCCAGATATGGAGCGAAACAGAAAATGAACTCCGTAATCTAGTGAAAATCTATCTATCCGAGAGATATTCTAATGATTGGGAAACGGAAATGCAGCAAAATTTAACAAATAATCTTCCTTATAGAGGTTTCAATGTGGCAAATTGGACATCTAATGTTCAGAGGTTAAAAAACAATATGAATGATATGATTACCAGATTTCCAACAATGAGCGGAAATCACATCGTTGATTTTACTTTAACATCTCAAATATTCAATATATTTATCAAATGGGATTGGACTTGGTTTGGAAATGTTTTTAAGGGTCAGAAAATGGATTGGCATAGTAAGTTTGATCATCTTACTAATGTTCGTGATCCAATAGCGCATAACAACCCTGGTGATATTAAGTCTGAAATGGAATTAGCAAGAACCTATTGTTCGGAAATTAAGAATTGTATTATTTCCTGGAAGAAAACAAGATCGGTTTAAGTATGCAACGCAAGAATCTCTTTGATGGTGAGAGCTATAAAGCAGAATTTGCTATAATAACCTATCGGTGGCTGATGAGCCGCCGATGGGTTACTAATGCAGATATTATGGCTGAAAGGTTTGGATGCTCTATAGAAGAATTACCAGCAAACTTATCCAATTGTGATGGTTATGGCGAACTAAAAAAGATAGTATGTATTGTAAAGAAAGCCATCCGCGAGAAACTGGGCGTTCGCAATAAGAATGTTGATGATTGTTTTGAGGAAGACGGCAACAATAAGAATAGGCGTTTTCGTTACATCGGCAAGGACAATGACCCTCTTGCAGATATGCGCAATGTCAAGGCAATCAATAACCTTCGTCAGTACTGGAAATTCTGTCAGGATTCTGCAGGTTTCTTTCCTAAGTCATGGTTGGAATACTTCTTCAAGGATTGTCAAGACCTGTTGGACATGAAAACCAAGCGACAAAAGGGAGAACAGGTAATAAGCGCAAGCATTGACCGTATTCTGACCAACATAGAGTACTTGCCTTCTCTGTATGAAGCCATCACGAACAAAATGGTTATGGAGATAGACTATAAGCCATTTGAAGAAGAAGTAATCACACTAATGTTCCATCCACATTACTTGAAGGAATATAATGGCAGATGGCATCTTTTCGGTCATGCAGACGGACGAGTTCCAGAATATGGTTATAACATAGCTCTCGACAGAATACAATCAAAGCCTCGTGAAAGGGGCAAAGTTGAATATGTGCCAGCTCCGAAGCACTTCTATGATGCGTTTTTCAAGGACATAGTTGGCGTAAGTCATAGAAAAGATGCCCATAAGGAACATATTGTTATACGTGCGCGTTCATTATATATTTATAAATTAATGGACACAAAACCTCTTCATCAGAGTTATGCCGTTGTGAAATCTTTCGGCACGTATGACGATGGAGAGTATGCGGAGTTCTCCATTGATGTAGAACCGAACAACGAATTCTACGGACGCATACTTCAGATGGGAGCAGGATTAGAGGTTGTTTCACCAGATTCCGTTCGGAAAGAAATTGCGCAACGAGTACGTGATTTAGCCAATTTGTATCCTCACGAAAAATAGCGGAATGGTTCCAAAATAAGAGGAACCATTATACTCACTTCCACTTGATTTTATTAACTAAAAACGCGTTACTTTTGCAGCGTCAAACTTCGACACCACCTCGGAGTTGACGCTGCAAATCGTTGGTGGGGTACAACAAAATCTACACACTATGAAACAAGCAACAAACAGCAGCAAGAACTCTATGAACAAGAAAGCAAGCCAAAAGCAATTCGCAACAAACAGGAAGGCAGAAGCAAATGCTCACCATAAGGTCAACAAGAAATGGGAGTTGATAGAGAATACCCCTCGATATCGCTCTGCATTAGCAAAAGAAGTGTGTGAAACTATCACCAAGAAAATAGAAATAGAAGTCCTAAACGGAATACTCCTCAATCTAAACATCAGGAGTCAGGCTAAGACTCCAAATGTACAGAACCGCATACTGAGACGTATAATCGAAAAGCGTCAGGCACAAGCAAATCACAAGAAACATGGACGCACAAATGATCTCACCTCGATGTACGTTTCCATAATCTGCACAAGCCGCTACATGGAAGCCATTCGTAAGAAACGGGTTGCCGCATAACCTAACAAGAAACAACGTATTGGTTCCAAGTACAAAGGAACCAATACTCTTGAAAAAGGTTTAGGTCGGTACATAAAAACCATATAACTTCGCACTGCAATTCCGAGAGAGTTGGTTTTGTTTATACATTATTTATCAAAACAGAGGTGGCGGCCCATTCCGCTAAACAGACAAAATCGAAAGAATATGAATACATCACTCGCACTCGTTGCCGCAAAGGCACTCCCAGCCCTCTCGGGCAGTTCCCTCACCTACAACCCAGAGAAGAACGTGTTCCTCACCCTTGGTTATACCAGCGCAGCAGGAAATACCTACTACAAAGCAATCCGGTTCTCTAACCGACTGGCCGTATATTACCACATAGGTGAAGGATATGCTCACACCTTCTTGAACGGCATTACGCTTTTCGCATGGAACGGGCAGAAAGCGAATATCATTGCACAAAAATTTTGGGGCGGCTGCAATTGGAGATGCTTCAACGAGCGAACAGCCAAAGAGGAAAGCATTGTCATGCTGAAGGACTTTCTTGCAGGACAGGCAAAGGCTATGGGAAGTATCATTGCTGACAGCCAGCTACTCGCCTTCTCCAGAAACATGATTGAAGAAACTCAGCAGAAGTTGCTCCAATAAGCTGATAAGCAAGAAAAAAGTAACCAAGTCCATAAACCAAGAAAAACTGACAAGAGATGGCATCACTTGCAAAAGCAATCAACAAAGACTTGTTCGACAAGATTCTGCCAACATTTGGCAACCCAAGAGTTCACGTCCCTGTGTGGGATGAAGGTCAGAAAATGTTCCTTTGCGAGGAATATGAAAGTGGTAACGGACATCGCTACTACAAAGGCGTACGATTCTGCGACCGTATTGTCATTGTGGAGAAAGTGGGGCTTTACCACACTTGGACTTACATCGACAGCATTGAGGTCTATGCCTTCAACGGTACAAGACTGGAACTTGTGCAGAAACGTGACTACGACAAGACGTTCCGTAACGAAGAATTCATCCGTCAAGAGTCGGAAACCATGGTATGCAACTACTTCGAAGGCGTTCTGAAAGCACAGAGGTCAGCTATGCCAAAGGAACAGCTCGAAGCACAAGCCAAAAGCATCATCGAAGGGTGCTACAAGAGTTTTCTCGATAACGACTTCAACACACGCCTCACCCAAATCCTTCCACAACTTGAACAGAAATAGAACATGCAGAATACCCAGATAGACCCACTGAATCACGAACAGCAACTTGCGTATGAACTTGTTGCCAACACAAATTCCAGTTTCTTCCTAACGGGACGTGCTGGTAGTGGTAAGACAACCTTCCTCCACAACGTTCAGAAGTTGGTTGGGAAGCAGTTCATCACTCTTGCCCCAACAGGTGTAGCAGCCATCCTTGCCGGGGGTGACACCATTCACTCTTTTTTCGGTCTTCCGATGGAGATTTGTACTCCTGGAACATGCGGAAAGATGAACGAGGCAAAAATCCTCACTCTTATCCATGCAGATAGCATCATCATTGACGAGGTATCAATGGTAAAATGTGATGTGATGGATGCTATCGACTATACCATGCGCAAGGCTCTCAGAAACAACACTCCATTCGGAGGTAAGCAAATGATTTTTGTTGGCGACATGTTCCAATTGCCTCCTGTCGTAAGGCAAGGACCAGAAAAAGATCTGTTGAAAGACTTGTATCACACGGAAGACTTCTTCTTTTATAAGTCGAATGCCATTAAGCGCATGCGACTCGTAAAGATTGAGTTTCAGAAGGTGTATCGTCAGGATGATGCACACTTTCTTCACATTTTGGAGAATGTGCGCATGAATAAGGTAACTCCAGAGGACATCATGCATCTTAATGATCGCGTACGCGTGCCAAATGAGGAAGACGGTGCTGTCATCACCTTAGCTTCCATCAACAAGACTGCTGACAAGATTAACCTTCAGCGACTGGAGGAGATTGAAGCAGAGGAGTTCGTGTACGAAGGTACTGTTGACGGAACTTTCGAGGAGAAGCGTTTTCCTGTAGAACTGAAACTTCGCTTGAAAGTTGGTGCACAGGTGATGTTCACACGCAACGATCTGCAAAAACGTTGGGCAAACGGTACGCTCGGAAAGGTGACCAAACTCACCAAGGACGAGATAAGCGTCACGCTCAACAATGGCGAGACGTATGTTGTGCCTTGCTGCTCTTGGGAATCGTATAGCTACGACTATAACAAGGAAGAACGTAAGATGAAGAAGGAGTTGACAGGTACCTTCACCCAATATCCTCTGAAACTGGCATGGGCAATTACGATACACAAGAGCCAGGGCATGACTTTCGACAAGCTTTCGCTCGATCTGAGCCGAGGGATGTTCGCAGCTGGCCAACTCTATGTGGCACTCAGCCGTGTACGTACACTGGAAGGTCTTTATCTCTCAAAAAACATTATTCCTCAGTATGCTCACACTAGCCGTGAAGTCCTTACTTACGCAAGCGAGTACAATAACGAACAGCAGATCGATAACGAGATTGAGAGCGGAAAGGCAGTTTATAGTGCTCTTCAGCAAAATGACTACGACGAAGCAGCAAAGCAGTATCTGATGCTCGTGACAAAGAAAGCTGAGAATGGCGACTTCAAGGAGGCGATGCAGCAGGCAAAACGTTTCCTGGACATACTAGTATGTGACGAGCACCTGTATGGTTTGATAGAGGACATTCCGGAAAATCTTCTTCATACGAGCCATTGGGCTCCGAAGTTCATTGCAGCCTTGCTGAGTCTTTACGCTCAGAAATACAAGGATGCCTTGATTCTTATCGGCGAGGTTCTTGAAAGACATCAATGTGCAGAGGCACTATACATTAAATCGCGTGCCTTGGCAAAACTTGAACGCTACACAGAAGCAGACGATACCAACTGCCAGTTGGCGAATGTGTTTGAAATGGCAACACCTGATGCAAAGGTTCTTTTCATGATTGCCATACTCAATGAGATGCACATAGGAGACCCTGGACTTGACCTTATGCGAAAGTTGGTGGAAGCACGACCAAAGTACGACCTCGGCATCCTCGCCTTGCGCACATTGATGCAGAGACATGGTTTACAACTCGACAAGTTGTCGGACAATAACTGTGAGTTAGTGGACCTTTTCAATTCTGATGCTACAGAAGAGGAATTCCTTACCGAACTGAAGGTGTGCCGCGAGAAAGCACCTAAAGCAATTACTTACCTGATTCGTCGAATCAAGAAGCAGGTATTCAACGAAGAGCAACCCGTCGATGAGTGACGGGAAACTCTTCTCATACCTCAAAATAGAAACATAGAAAAACTAAGGCGCGTTTTCCTGTAAATATATGTGGCTATTTTTTATTTCTCCTATATTTTTGATTGCTGGCATTAGGGTGCTCAGGATTGGTCATTTCGAGATAGCCAGCCTCGACAAGGGCCATGATGTATGTCTGTATGTTCTTGCTATGATATGTCACACCCGCTCTTTCGAGAATTTCCTTGCTGCTACGTGGTACACTACAGAAGTTTACTATATCCCTCTGCTTATTTGTTATTTTAGGACGTTTAGTGTCAGAGTCGGCATTGAAAGTGTCAGAGTCGGAATCTAAGTCAGTGTCAGAGTCTGTATTAAAAGTGTCAGAGTTGGTATCTAAGTTGGTGTCAGAGTGTCCAAGTTTAGTAACTAAGTTGCCATTTACTTGGTTACTTTCTTCGGTTGCTTGGTTACTATTTTCGCCAACTTGGTCACTTCCTTTGCTAACTTGGTTACCTCTTGGCCTATTTATCGTAATCACGAACTCATTAGTCCTGTCATTGTTGCTGAACGAAACATTCATATCCTCAGATAAGGCACGAAGCATACCGCTACCTGCTCCTGTGTAGGGAAGCAAGTGGATGGCATTTGTGAAGAGGAACATATTGCGTGGCATGGAAGTTCCCACAACAATGTCATCTATGGTAAGCCCATTGGGAAGAGTTCCGGGACTGTGTATCTCCACCCTATCATCAAAAATGAAGATGCGGATAGGAGCAGTCGCATTCAGTGAGCGATGCACTAAAGCATTTACGGTAAATTCAACAAGGCTGATGTATGGAATCTCCAATGCTCCTTGCGAGTTAAACTCATGCCCGACTTGTATATGACGTAAGTTTCGGTTGAAGAAATCCATAATGGTTTCAAACTGATGAAGCAGATTACCCTCAATGTCGGCATCATTCACCTTATCGCGGAACTGTGTACCGCCAAGATTGTTGCCCACAAAGCAGATACACTTTGCTGTCATGGCTGGAAGCCAACGTTGGGTGTACTTGCCAAACAATAACATTGCAGCCACTGTGATTTTTCCATCGGGACGGATGAAACGTAGGTTACGCAACAGCTTCTCTCCATCGTGACCACTGGCGATAGCGGAGCATACAGTATCCAAAGAGGCTTCGCGGAATGCATCACCCACCAAACCTTTTCTCACTAATACTTTTTCAAACTTGTTGCTTAGGAAGGTTTTGATGGTGTTCTCGTCCAAATCCTTAATGGTGGCATCACGGACTCCTGCTTCATCAGGCGAGAAACTGCCACAATCAGTCATCATCTCGGCAAGCTCGGCATTATCGAACACCTTGCGCTTGTCGGCACCGTTCTTTACCCATACAATACCCCGATTGTCATGGTAAGGTTTATTCACTCCTTCCTTAATATGAGCCACAACAAGGCTTCCACCATCTACGGGAATGGTTTCTACATCAACAAGAATGGCAGGAACAACATTCTCAGATGCGATGTTGCCAAGTGTATTCGTCGTTTCTTGTACTTCCAGATACGACAAAGGATTAACACTGCCAGTTTTGTCCTTTACGCCAACAACCAACGTACCGCCACGTGCATTGCTGAATGCCACCAGTTCGCAACCAATATCATAGTTGTCAAGGAGCCGCTCTTTGAACTGCACCTTACTGACCTCGCCAGACTTTATCTGTTGGATAATATCTATTTCCTTCATTGTACAAATGTTTTTGGTTGAGCAGTCTGCCTGCCTCAATATTCAAGGCCTCTGCTATACGTAGGAGGTTCCTTGCGTCTGGCTGCATGGTGTTTGTCACCCATTTGGAGACTGTAGCCCGGTTTTTTCCCAGTTGCTCTGCCAGCCACTTACTACTTTTTTGTTCTTCGGCAAGCACTATCTTCAGCCTGTTAATCATTTCTTTTTCCATAAACGACTTCCTTTCGATGTAAAAGTACAAATAAACCATGAGAATCCCGGAGAAACACGTCAAAAAAGAGCATCTTTTTTATAAATAATTGGTTATATCGTCAATATGTAATCTGCATTTGTTCCTTTGTGAGTAATAGATCTGCAACAAAACGCTTTTCCAAGACAGGGAGGGGATATAAAGGTTTTCTTAGTTGAATGGCATTCCTAAAAAAATAGTGGAACCGACTCGGTTGAGATGGTTTCTAACGGCTCATTGTTTCCTGTGTGGACACAACTTGTTGGTGGCGGCTTATCCTTAGTAGAACTTGTTTTCTCGTCGGGCTGCTACGGCTCTTTCATTTAACCTTGGCATTGTTTGATAACAATTTGAATAAGTTACATTTACTGCAAAATCAACCTTTATAAATATAAGGAATGCCTTGTTGGGGTAAGTTAAAAATAGCTTTTAACCGCTTAATACCCACAAACATTGAAAATTAGAGGCATTTTTAATGAAAGAGCCGTGTCCGGCTGTAACACAAAATTGGCATTTATGATTGAGTTGATAAAAAATTGAATTAACTTTGCATATTCACTTCTGAAACAAACTAGTTTCAGACACACTTAAGGAAACACTGCCGTTAAAAAACAAGCGTTTAGGCAAGATATATTTTAAAGTAGAATGAAACTCATTAAGGCCAATGACCTCAAACGATGGGCAGACACGTTGGAAATCCGTGGTTTGCTTCCTGAGTTAATACGCCGATTGGTGCATGCAACTAAGCCGCATCTTTCAAAGGTGTACATACCGACTGAAGAAAGCACTCATTCTGCCGGATGGGATGGCATTGTTGTTTCTGAAGACAATGACCCTTATCTGCCAGCTGGTACATGTCTTATCGAGATGGGGACGAATGAGAAAGTGGCAACAAAAGCTAATGACGATTATACAAAACGTACGAATGGCCCATTAGAATTTGAGAAAGGAGAATGTACCTTCGTTTTCATCACTCCTCGCGAATGGCCCAAAGCGCCATCTTGGGAAGCAGACAAAAATAAACTGAATAAGTGGAAAAGGGTTAAGGTGATAACAGCCGTAGAATTAGAAGATTGGCTATCTTATTATCCTTCTGTCGCTTTATGGGTGGCAGAAAAACTTAACATCTCCCACAGAGAGAAAATTCAGAGTATAGAATCGTATTGGCGTCAATGGTCAACCAACGATAAAGGACAACAACTTTGCTATAGTGTTGCCGTTGGAGGACGCGAGGAATCTGTCAAAGAACTTCTGGAGAAAACAGAAAATCATATAGCAATAGATGTTTGTTCCCATTCTGTAGAAGAATCGCTCGCATTTGTCGTGGCTGCTATATTACAATGCGGAGATGACAATCTTAAAAACAGAGTGGTTATTGCAAAAGACAATGAAACCACAGGCTTATTGGCTTCACAATGTTCCAATATGGTTATTATCTCTAGTGGAGATGATAAAAACATTAATCCAAACGAGAATTGCTTGGTGTATGTTACACATCCATCTGCAAGAAGCAGAAGTGGAGTGTCTATCATTCTACGAACACCAGAGCCTGACGATTTTATTAATGCTTTAAAAGAAAGCGGATTTAATGAAACGCAAGCAAGGCAGCTTTGTTCTGATACAGGGCGAAGCACAGCTATCTTGAGAAGGAAACTTGGTTTTGAACGCAACAACCCTGATTGGGCGAAGCCTGAAAATATCAACCAATTGCTTCCGGCTCTTCTGATAGGACGTTGGCTGAATAATTTGGAAGGGGACAAAAAACTAATTGAAGAGCTTTCTGGGATGGAATATTGCCAATTCGAAAATGTTATTCAGACATTTGCTAAAGGCAACGACAGCCCTTTTGGACTTATTGATAATCTATGGTATGTTATATCTCCATTTGACGCTATAAATTATGCAATAGATTTTATCACACCCCAATACTTAGATAGACTCTCTGTCATTATTGACAAAGTCGCAAATGATATTGATTTTGATGACAAAAAGGCAGCCACGACTGATTCTTTATTTTATCAAAAACATAATACGAAGTATAGCTATTATGCTAAAGAAGGGTTATTCTTGACATTGGTGTTATTGGCTCTTCGAGGTGACAAAAATGCTCAACTGATTCCGTGGGTTGACGAAAAGGTTAGAGCAATATTAAATACAAACACTTTAGAATGGTGGTTTAGTTATTGCAAACATAATCTGATATCTCTTTTAGCAGAAGCTTCGCCTCAGGTTTTTATTCAGAAAATTGAAGATGATGTGATGAGCGATAATTCTATCATCCGTGAGATGTTTCGAATCAATTTTGAACATACCTCCTTGTGGGGTAATAGTTCGCACTATGGATATGTTTTATCTGCATTGGAAGATTTGGCCTGGTCTGCAGAGAATCTTTCCAGAATTAGCCGAATCCTGTTTGAACTCTCGTCTTTAGGGAAGAAAAAAGGGTATGCTGGAAATCCTTTTGAGTCGTTGTGCAAAATATATTGTCTCTGGATGCCTAAAACAAAAGCAACCATAGAGCAATGTTTTATGGTACTTGAATCCATGGTAGAGGAGTTTAGACCATTTGTTTTCAGACTTTGTAGATGTTTAGTGAACTATAGTCATCAATCACAAAGCATTAATGGCCGTATAATGCGGTGGAGATATTTCGGAGAGGACGTTAAGGCCGTGACAATGGATAAGTTTTTGACAGCATTAACAGCTACAGTGAGGATGTTGATAAAGAATTGCGATTATAGCAATGATGCTATTGAATGCATGTTGGAAACAGCGACTGCTTCTGACTTGCCTGCTCATCTTAGGAAAGAAGTCCAAGATGCGATTTCTTCAAATATAGATTTTCTGAAAGGTAAAAATAAGTTCTGTAATAAAATAAGAGAAAAAATATATCATTTTGAAAAAGCCCGTGATTCAGATTGGTGTATAGGTGATGATGAGATGAACTGGCTAAAAAATCTCTTAGAAGCCATATTGCCAGATGATATTATTGAGGCTAACTTGTGGAAATTCAAGGCTTTTTTGCCAGTATATGAATTACGTCGGAGAGAGGATGATATACGTAAGTGGACAGAAAAACAGTTGAGTTTCAGAGTAGCTGCCGTGAAAGAACTGTACAAGCGGATAGGATTCGATGGTTTAAGAAAGATTGCCGAGAAATCTGAAGACAAATATCAAACAGGTCTTGCATTTGCAAAATTCAAGACCACATACCCGATGATTGATTTTGTTATAAACGAAGGTTTTGACAATCAACTTTTAGCAGGATTCTTTGTCTCTTTATTCAACACAAACAAGGAACGCTATTGGAAAGTAGTGAGGAAATACAATAATCGGAATGATATTCTTATTAGCATCGGAACAAATGAAGAATTAACTAGATTTGTCGAAACTCTACCAGAAGAAGCTAAGGAAAATTATTGGAAGACCGTATCTGTTTGGTGCTATTCTGACGATACACTGAACATAATGGCAGAGCAACTGCTTAAAGTGGGTAGGTCTGGCGATGTATTATCTTTGTTGTGCCGTGTTAATTATGGTGGGAAGGACATACCTGTTGCACCAGCCTTTAATGCCTTGCAAGGATGGCTGAATAATATTGAAACACCAGAATTTGAGCAGTACAAGCATGATGCAGAAGAAATACTGGAATATCTTGATAAAAATCCAAATGTCAAAGATGAACAAATAGTTAGTTTAGAACTTTTACTTAGCGAAATTTTCCATCTGGATTCTGATTGTCGCCTGTATCATTCTATTTACACAGAGCCAAAAAGTTTGTTAGAACTAATATCATTTGCATACCGTGGAGATGAAGATTTTGACGATAAGACTTATTCTGATTCAGAGAGAAACATCGGGTTGCTTTCACTGCGTTTTATCACAGGTCATGTAAAAAGTTGCCCTGGATTGACAAAAAACGGGACATTAGATGAAGATGCTTTGATGAAATATGCCGATGAATTTATGTCTCTTGCAAAAAGAGAGAAGTATTTTCGTGCTGCAAAGATAGTGTTTGGTCAATTGTTAGGCAACATTCCTGACAGGAAAGACTACCCACAGGATGTTCTCTGTAAACTATTAACGAAATATAGTGAACATGGTCGTGACAAATCAATCCTAAATTCTTTTCGATGCCAGTTCTTTAACAATTGTGGTATGACCTCACGTCTGCCCTACGATGGAGGACGAATTGAAAGGACACGAAGTGAGAAATACAAGAAATATGCAGATAAGACACGCTATACGTACCCAGATGTCGCATTAATCTTCGACTCATTGAGCCGAGATCATGAATATGATGCACATCGTATGGACAATCAAGCTGAATTGGCAAAAATTGGGTATTAAAATATGAGGCGATATTTACATTGACTATTAATAAAAGTAATAGTACTGTATGCAATGGGTTCAACGGCAATATGCAATCTCTCAAATTCTGCGTAAACAATGCGTAAACAAACGGTTTCAGTTAGGGGTATTTGGTGAGTTTCATAGAGGATAGCGAATTTTTCAACTACTTGATATTCAACAAAGATTAATAAAACGGACTATCGTAGGCTATCATCTTATCGTTCTCATAATCTGGAGGTCCCTGGTTCAAGCCCAGGCTGGTCCACAAAAAAGGTTGTAACACAAGTTGTTACAACCTTTTTTTTATATCCGGTATCGGAACCGAATCTATTGCTTCCTCTAATTTTTGCCCCCTTTCAGAGAATTTATTCCATGCCCAAAGTATATGAGAATATACTAGTTCCCACAAAATTATGATTTTAAAGATACGGAAGAGGTAAATAAAACGGGCATCATTAAAGAAACCCTAGATAGGGACTAACTAAAAAGGCAATAGTATCTCCAATTCCCCTCCCTTCGGGAAGGGATGGCTGAAAGCCGGGGTGGTAGGTAAAACAAGGTTGTATCTATTTTACTATGAATGAAAGAATTGCGTATTCACCTACCACCTCCCCCTGCGGGTACTCCTCCTTCCCGAAGGAGGAGATTTAAGATACTACCGACTTTTTAATCAGCCCAAAAAAATCCCATTTTGAAAACCACTCTTGGCACCAAAATGGGATAACACAAACAAAACAAACAATATTGGAGCGATTTTCACAAACAGCTTCCTTTTCTTAATCTATATTTCATAACACTTATTAGTTCTCTCTAATGTGAAAGTAATATTTCACCGCAAAAATATTATTTCTCCATTACATATAAAAAAGCTATATAATTGTAGTTATAAAAAATAATTTATTTAGATATAAAGATCTATCTAAAACTATTAAGAATAATTTTTAATAATCGATCAACTCTTTATTTATCAGCAATATACAGTAAAAAATCATTTATACTGAAACAAAAAACAATCCATAAAAGCAAACACTGACTTTCGCATTCAAAACGCAAAAGCGAAGCAAACAACCTAAAATATTTCACTTTATAAAATCACAACCCCAGTATCACAAACAGAGTAAACTACTCAACAACTTTCCATTCTGAGATTTAATTTCTATATTTGGGAAATGTCCAACAAGCACTTATATATTTATCTATGACCGATACTATTTCATATCAATACGCTGCTCCGTCTGTCTTACAACGTTCGTCTGATCAGGACGAATTATTTCTGGCAAAATACAGTGAAATAGAAAAGAAAGAAGCTCCCTGTTTCTTTTGGGGGAAGTTGACACAACCTTATATGACGGCACGCTGCCTCATTGCGTTGTCCAACGTAGTACAATCCAGTTTTAATCTGACTCCTGCCCAGCTTTCCATGCTGAAAGACCCGATTGTGACGGCAGGAAATGAACGTTTACGCTTCGAAGGATTTTCGAATTGTGCAGGTGTATATGCCAGAGTCGACGTACTGCCCGACGGACACGACGGAGAGTTCCTGGAGAACGGAACAACGAATGTTGACTTCAATGCCGGTATGATTTCTGCACTGGGAAGCATCAGCAAACAAGAAAAAGTAGTGATGTCAGTCGGACCTAAGGAGGTAGGGCTTTACAATAAAGGTGAAAAAGTAATAGAACGCAAAGTACCGCTGCCCGTAAAATGGATAAAGGGGCTGACCACGGTACAGATTTACCAGTCTGTTGCCGAACGGATGTATTCGTTCAATCGCATACAGACTTTGCAACTCTTTCAGACACTCCCCAAAGGAACCGTGAAATGTGACTATTATTTGGTGATGCGCGGACAAAAACCGGCCTTTTCACCGGTGAAAAGTCTGAATGCCGTTTGTGTCGGAGGGGTACATCGTCTGCGCCTGCTCGAACCCCTGTTGCCGTTTGCCGACGAGCTGAGAGTCTTTGTCCATCCGACAATGCAATCGACCATTTGGCAACTCTATTTCGGTCCGGTTCGTTTCAGCCTTTCCCTGTCGCGGGAATGCTGGCGCGGATTCTCCGGAGAAGGTGCAGCATTGGACGCCCTGCTTGAAGACGTCCCGGAGAAATGGATAGCAGCGATGGATAAATACAGTTACGCCAACCAGCAGTTCAACCCCACTCTTTTCGCTATTGAGGAGCACATTGATCTCGATAAGGTGGATTCTCTGTCTGCACGACTGGCAGCTATGGGGTTACTGGGCTTCGATCTGGATGATAATAGTTTCTTTTATCGTCGCCTGCCCTTTAAGACAGAGCGTATCCTGAGCCTCAATCCGCGTATGATAGCTGCCGAGAAGCTATTGGAAGAAGAGAAAGTGGAAATTATATCAAATGACGGAAATCGGACCGAAGCACGTGTCGCTGGGAGCGGAGGAGTAAGACATACGGTTATTCTGGACAGGGAAGGTGAGAAAGAACGCTGCACCTGTACCTGGTTTAGCGGCAATCAGGGAGAACGGGGAGCCTGCAAACATATTTTGGCAGTAAAGAAACTTGTACAATGGAAGAACTGAAACGCGAGTTGGAGAAATTATCCAAAACTTATGTGGATACTCCGGAGAAAGAAGAAAAGATATTGATACCTTTTATCAAAAGGTTGTTAGAACTTTCAGTGAAAGAACGGAGAAAATTCCTGCCCACCATCCGGGAACTGCAATGGATAAAAGGCAAGTTTAGTGAAACTTTTTGCGATCATCACCGGGCACGCTTTCTGGGTGCCGTACAGTTCGTATGTGGCAACAAACGAGAAATGGACCTGGGATACCACATAGACTTCAACTTACTTTGCAAATTGCTTTCTCTTTATACTCCCAGTTGGCTGGCAGAGTATATAAATGATGCGGAAAGTTACTTGAATTTCAATATATCCTACGAACAGCTCATGCAGCTGATAGATATGGGCTATATGCAAGAACTCTCTCCAAAACGTATCGCACAAATATTGCCCGGTTACATCTGTATCAGATCTTCCCTTCCTAAAGGGAAAGACACTTTTAACAGCGATTTACTGTTAAAAAGAGAAATCACCCTAAAAGAACACATTTGGTATCTTTTCGAACAGGAATCATCCATTGGTTATCATAATGACCGTGCCCAAACAGCCTATAAAGAAGGGACCACCTCACGGGATGAAAGCTTTAGCGCCGCTTTCTATCGTTTCTCGCTCGACGGACATCTGGACAGAAACCGGCTTCTGCGAGCAACACTTTCCACCTTCAACCGAAGTTTTAAAAAAGACATGGTAAATTGGTTTGCCGGACTCTTTGAAGAATTGCAGCCAAGGGCGGAAGAACTCATATCCCTACAAGAGGAAATCATGCAAGTGTTCACCTCTCCATACACCAAACCGGTGAATGTGATGTTACAACAACTAAAAAAGATTGCCTCCGAAGGCGGGTTCCACTATCAGGAGTTTATCGAGCGTGCGACTACTCTTTTCTTTTCCAGCCCCAAAAACTCATTGCTCACTATTTATTCCATTTTTGAGCAGATCGTTACCGGGCACCCCGAAATGAAAGAAGCATGTTGCATCCCACTCTGCCAACTATTCCTGAAGAAAGATGAAAGCCTGCAAAAGAAAGCTGCCAGCTTTATATCAAAATACGGAGACGCATCCTCTTCTACATTGCAAGAGACATTGCTATCTTACCAATCCGAGATGTTCCAGAGCGTACAGGATATACTTGTTTCTTTCATGAAGCAGCCTGCGGAAGAAGCCGGCCTTCCCGAAACAACCTTCCAAGAAAAGGTTCGTATTTGTCGGGAAGACAACCGCATCCCGTTTCCTGCCAATAAAGAGGATTTTCTGTTCCAGCTCAGCCGCCTGTTCGACATGAATGAAAGTTGGGAAACAGACACAGCGATTGCCGCCCTCATCGCCTTCCATCCTCAGTTGGATGAAGAAGATTTCAGCCGGATGGAGCCTGTATTCCAACGGGCAGCCAACATCATTATCAATAGTTGGGCGGTATACGAGAACTTTCTTGCCACTTTCCTGCTGGAATATCAACGTTTATGGACACAAAAAGACACTGCCAACCAAGGATTCCTAAGTAAGCTCTTCACCCGTCTGGAAGAAAGACTTAAAGGGATAGACGCAAACAGAGGAGCCTACGACGAACGTGCTTTCAAGCGTCTTGCAGACTGGCAGCCAACTTACAGCAATAGAACCTGTTTTGAACCTATCAAACAATTGTGGCTGGAAGTAATCCATAAAATCCAAAAAGGCGACTCATTACCTTTACTCTCTACTCCGACACATAGCCCGGCATACATCCAGAGCACCGAACTTATACGACGGCTCGCCGTTTATCAGGAAGCGAATGTAAAGCCTTGTTCATGGGACTTTCAGCTGGCCATAGCACGCTGCGCTCTAGAAGACAAGGAAGAAGCCATTGCTGTCGCCCGACAATTATTAAATAATGAATATCTGCATCTTTGTCTCTTTTTATTAGATAAAGAGACGCAGCCCGAACCACCGTACAATCATCCATCTGCCTGGCTTGCAGCCGGACTGGTGAAAGAGCCGGATACAGAATTTGAAGCATTCAAAAACTTCTCTTGCAACACGCTGCCCCACAATTACCTGACAGGAAATTACGGCTGGAAAGAACCGGCACAGAAAGAAAATCAATATGCAGCAGATACACGTCTGCTCCAGCTCGATTTCTACAAGTGGCATGAGTATGCAGAACACAACAGCCACCAGCTTTGGCAAGAACATCTGGTCATCAACAGCAGATACAATATAGGCGATTCCGACTATATGGAACGTCTGTTCAGCTTCTTCCCCAACCAACCGGAACCACTGGTTGCACAAATCATTAACTGCTACATGGATTTCGGTTCACCGCAGGAAGAGAGCAAACGCAGTGTAGCCAATGCTTTACGTATGTTATTGTCTTTTCACTGTCCGCTTCGGGAGATGAGTTTACTGTTGCTGGGCGGAGGCCTGCTTTTTGTTGACAAAACCGTCCGTTCATACGCTGCGGAGCTATGGGTGGAAGGCATCGCTAACAACAGAATAGACAATCACCGGCTAGGAGAAATAGTAGCACGAATTATCAATATGGGCATTGTTCCGCTAAAACGCTTCACCACAGAAGTGTATGAAAGCATATACAAACGAAGCACCTTTCACAATCAACAACTGGAAGAGTTACTCACTGTATTGATCGGCGGATTGCCCGACAATCCGGTCACCGGACAAAAACAGTTACTCGAACTCTACGCGGAAGTGCTTCGCATGAACGGTCATTGCGTAACTGACGAAAAAGTCCGCAAACGCCTGGAAATGTGGAAAAAGAATGCTAATCTAAAAAAAGTAGTTACTGCATTAGAAAGGTGATAAGTAATAGGTAACAGGTAATAAGTAATAGGTAATATTGCTTGGTATCAGGTTTTTATCATTTCAGGTGATCTTAATTGATTTAAAGTAGACTAATTTATAAACACGGATATTGTTATCATATATCCTTCAATCAAAATTATAACCATGACTGCACTAGAAACACAGCTTACCGAGATAGTAGAAAAAGAGCAAGGGCAGAAGATCATTCCTTTTCTGCAGAAACTGACACAGGAGGAGCGGAAGAGCCTCATCCCTTGCCTCAGCCAGTTGGAAGAATACTATAATAAGTTTGTCCAGCTGGAAGAAAGGACATATGGTACGCGTGCCACGTCGGGCCAGCATCACATTATTGATCTTGCCGCCCTTGTGATATTTCCCCTCAAGGAATTTCGCAAACACGAATGGGGGATAAACACAGCGCATCTGAACGAGATAGCCGCATGGCATATTCCCACGTGGCTGGACAGTTATTTCGTTGAAGGTGAAGGTAAGGAGTTCGGAGGCTTCTACAATATGGACTATGAGATATTGATGGACTGGATAGAAAGGGGAATTCTCACCGTTTCCCCCTCTCCGCAGACGATAGCAGGTTATCTGGTTAACTATATCCACACTACCCCCGTATTAGAAAAGCGGGATATTACAATCAACGAGCACATCTGGTATTTGTTTGAATACGACTGCGGGCAAAACTGGCACGCCAATCCGGCCAAAGGATATCCTTATTATACATTCCAGCACTTCACCGAGAACGGAAAGTTAGACCGTATGCGTGTACTGAAAGAGTCTTTGCTGGCAATCAACCGGAACTTCAACAAGAACCTGTGCAGCTGGTTTGCCGGTATGTTTACGGCACTCAATCCCAGCGTTGAAGAACAACTGACATTGCAGCCGGAAATGTTTGCCGCACTATCTTCTCCCCATAGCCGTCCGATCAATATCATTCTCGGTCTTCTGAAGAATCTGTGCAGCCATCCACGGTTCCTGACAGATGATTTTCTGGATCAGACCACTGTCCTCTTCGCTTCGGACGTAAAAGCTGTCCATCAAAACACGCTGGGAGTTCTCAGCAAACTGGCGAAAGAGAAAAAAGAATATCATAATGCCATCTGTTGCGCTGCCACACAAGGGTTGATGAGTCGCGACGAATCTACTCAGAACAAGATAGTGAAACTGATTCAAACATTTGGAGAAACAGAGTCGCCCACATTGAAAGAAGCACTCTCTGCTTATGCAGAAACAATGCTGACCAGCACTAAAAAAGAGTTGGCAGCTTATCTGAAAGACAATGTTTCAGATGCTTTATCTACCGATAAAGTCTTGCTGACTACTCTTGACGAGCAGGTAAATGTCGCCTCCTTCGACTATGAACCGATGCCACCCATCCTTCGGGAAGACAACCGGATACAGGAAATTACTTCCATCGAAGACCTGCTATTTCTGGCCAGCCAAATACTAGATTCCAATGAGCTATACCACTTCGACCTTTTCCTGAATGCGTTGGTAGAATGGAATGAGCAACTGGAAGCGAAACATATCACCCAATGGACACCTGTTCTTCAACGTGCCTATAAGTTACTTATCAATGGCGGAAGTTCACGCAACGGAATATCGGATTCTATGATGGCAACGTTCCTTATCGACTATGCAAAACTATTAATCAAGCGTTTCCCCATAGAAGCAAAAGAACTGAGCACCCTGCACGAGAAAATGGTGCAGAAAGACGAACTTCAGAAAGGTCAGTGGAGATATCGCAATCTGCAGAAAATAACCATCCGCCAGAAGAGTAATAAAAGAATGGAATTTCCTATTCACAAACAATTACTGTGCCGGACATTAGACCTTTTGGAAAGCAACGAGAACCGACTTCCCATGCTATCCACTCCTACGCATACGCCTGCATTTATTGACCCCATAGTTCTGATAAAAAGACTCGGACAATATCAGCAGGCCAATGCCGAGCCGGACGATATGGATATGCAGATAGCCCTGTCGAGGATGGCATTGAATGATTATCCCTCGCAAGACCTTCCGACTGTCCTTCAGGAATTGGAAGGGGAATACCTAAGTTTGTTTTCCTTCTTGATGGGAGCAAAAGATGCAGTTCCACAAGCTCCCTTCGCCCACCCTTCATGGTGGATGACAGCAGGATTGATCAAATCACCGGAGACGGTTTATACTGAATTCAAAGGTTTCTCTTATAGCAAAAGCTCACGCGAATTTCTGACGGGAAACTTCTCATGGTGGACTTTCCAAACGCCTCATTCATATACTGATTATCACAACAAAGTGGTCAACTGGACATCTTCAACCCTTAGTTTCAATGTTCCGGAAGGAGAGAACATCCACATCGTCAACAAAGGAAAGTATGATGAGAGAGTGAGTTATCACTCATATGACCCGCATCCGCTACTGGTGGAAATGTATTCACAGATAGAACGTTATGACGATATACAAAACGATCTGCCCCGCCTTGTATGGCTAGCTCCCAATACACCGGAACCATTGTTTGTATGGTGCATCCGCTGTGCCATTTATGATCCGATGCTAAATGAAGTGAGAGAAGTTGGTATCACCCAAGCCACTATAGAGGCACTTCACCAATTAAGGCACGAATGGCATGAGACCTCTTATCTGCTGGAAGCGAGTTGTATGCTGGTAGCCGACAAGACTTCCCGTTCTTATGCCGCCGGAATATGGACGGACCGTGTCAGCACAGGATGTATAGACAGTGCACGTATCGGCAGGATACTGGGTTCACACCAACGTACCGGATGGGGACCTCTGAAAAGACTTACCGACTTGATACAACAGCAAATGATAAACGTCAGCCCACTGCACAACCGGGAACTGGAGCTGCTGCTTACATCACTGATTGCCGAACTTCCGGAACAGCCTGTCAAGGAACTGAAGAAGCTGCTGGAAATATATTCGGAACTGCTGTCTGTCAATAACAGCAGAGTAACGGATGAACGTATTCTGCAACTACTCGAAATATGGAAGAATACGGCCAATCTAAAAAAAGTAATAGTCAGTATCAACCGCTGAAAATCCGGATAAATCACAGAAGAAGGTGTGCCGGTATTCAGACTATATTTGCATATAGGGTATAGTTACCGTTCATGCAGGATATATATGTCCAACGTACAGGGGATATATATCCAACACGCAGGGCATATATGTCCAACGCGCAGGATATATAGATCCAACAAACAGCGTAAAAAAGGCTTTTTATTGGTGCTAAATTCAAAAAGAAGTATCTTTGGCACACAAAACCCAAAGGAGTAATGATGATGCTGAAATATAGTTTATCTGTCTTTTGCTTTCTGCTGGCAGGGTATTCCTGTGTACCGGGGCATAAGGAGACGAAGACATCTGCAAAGGTCGAAACAACGTGCACAGACTCTATATGCGCAGGACCCGGAGATATAAGCCCCGAAGGTACAGCATCCGACTGTATATCCTTTGCTCATGCGGACTCCATTGATGCAGATTCTATTTATACATCCCCCTCGCAGAAAAATGAATCCGCCAGCACACTGGTTCCAAAACATCAGAAAAGCCCGATGGCTCTTTACATGGATTCTCTGGGACTAATAAATATAGCGGAGCTGGACAACAGCATCGCCATCAGCCTAATGTACACAAAAGCGGATAACTTCACCGGAGAAATTCTTTATGACAACCTGTCCGAAGCCTATCTGCATCCTCATGCGGCGTATGCCCTCTTAAAAGCACAAGAAGCACTGAAGGCACTGCATCCATCTTACAGTCTTATTATTTACGACGCTGCACGTCCGATGTCCGTACAGAGAAAAATGTGGGATGTGGTCAAAGGAACTTCCAAATACAGATATGTCTCCAACCCCAACCGTGGAGGCGGACTTCATAATTACGGCCTGGCGGTAGACATCAGCATTCAGGACTCGCTGGGGCGACCGTTGCCTATGGGCACAAAGGTCGATCATCTTGGAGTAGAAGCGCACATCACCGAAGAAGGCGAACTGATACGCAACGGAAAAATCACCGAAACAGAACGTCAGAACCGGATATTATTGAGGAAAGTAATGAAAGCCGCCGGATTCCGTGCATTGCCCAGCGAATGGTGGCATTTCAACTTCTGCAGCCGGGAAGAAGCCTGGAAGAAATACAACGTAATACCATAAACAAGTCCACCATATAACGCCGAATATAAACAACCTATGATGCAAATCTCCCCCGAAACCCAGCTCTTTATCCGCGAACATCAGACGGATGATGTACGTGCTCTGGCCCTGCAAGCCCGGAAATACCCGAACGTAGATATGCCGACCGCCATCACACAGATAGCAGGAAGGCAGGTTGCTGCCGAAAAAATTCCATCATGGAGAGATACGGATGATATATGGTACCCGAAGCACCTGTCACTGGAGCAATGCTCGTCAGAAGTCACCGCCCGCTACAAAGCAACCCTTTTAAAAGGTAACTCCCTGACGGACCTGACCGGAGGATTCGGAATAGACTGTGCTTTCCTTGCTGCCAAATTCAAATCCGCCACTTACGTAGAACGTCAGCAGGAACTCTGCGAAATAGCAGCCCACAATTTTCCCATCCTGAACCTAAACCATATCAACGTAAAGAACGAGGACGGAGTGAGTTATCTGCAAGCTATGTCTCCGGTAGACTGTATCTTCCTCGATCCTGCCCGTCGCAACGAGCACGGAGGAAAGACGGTTGCCATCTCGGACTGTGAGCCCGATGTAGCCGAACTGGAAGAACTCTTACTGAACAAAGCGGAACAGGTCATGGTCAAACTCTCGCCCATGCTGGACTTGTCATTGGCACTGAAAGAGTTACAACACGTACAGGAAGTCCACATCATATCTGCCAATAATGAATGCAAAGAGTTGCTACTGATACTCGGACAAGCATCGGTAGAAGAAATATCCATCCATTGCGTAAACCTCCCTACCAGGGGGACGCAGGAAGAACAGCATTTCGTATTCACCCGCGAACAGGAACAGTGCAGCGAATGCAACTATACCGACACACTGGAAAATTATCTCTATGAGCCGAACGCTTCACTCCTGAAAGCCGGAGCTTTCCGCAGCATCGCCTCCGCATTTCCTGTTAAAAAACTGCATCCTAACAGTCATCTTTATACTTCTGATGTGTTGGTCGAGAGCTTTCCCGGCAGGGCTTTCCACATCATTAGTCAGTGCAGCCTTAATAAAAAAGAACTAAAAGAAAGTCTCGGAGACTTGAAAAAAGCAAATATCACAGTACGTAACTTTCCGGCTACGGTTGCCGAACTCCGTAAACGAATCAAATTGTCGGAAGGTGGAGACACTTATCTGTTTGCCAGTACCTTAAACAACGGACAAAAAGTACTGATCCGCTGTGAGAAAGCCTGAGTCTGTAATAGCATTACAACACAGCCCCTTCCTGCACCATTACATCAGTATATGAAACAGGAACGATAAAAAGGATAAGGATCACTCAGCTGTCCTTAAAATCCCAGACTGAATTTCCCGAAAAATAAATGAGAGTGTAAAAAGTCAAAAGTAACGAAACTGGGGCTGACAAAAAAGTCGGCAGTATCTTAAATCTCCTCCTTCGGGAAGGAGGAGTACCCGCAGGGGGAGGTGGTAGGTGAATACACAAGCTATTGCTACTGACTTTTGACACCCTCATTAATAAGTAATATTATTACCGAAGAGTTACACTCAATTTATTCCCCGAAGGTACATCCGAACTATTGCCATACATGATTTCATATTTTCCGGGCATAATACGCATGGTATTTGTAGTCGGATCAAAGAACTCAAATGTAGTTGGCAAAAGATCGATAGATACGACACAAGTCTCTCCCGCCTTCAGCGGTACCCGACGGAAAGCGCGCAAACTCTTTATCGGTCCTTCCGCATCATCTACTTTGCGGACATACACCTGAATAACTTCAGCTCCATCATACTTCCCTGTATTCTTCACATTGACTTTAAAATTCAAACCCTGTCCGGCAGATATAGTTTTCTTATTCAAACGTCCTTTGGAAATATCAAAAGTAGTATAACTCAATCCGTATCCAAAAGGAAACAAAGGAGCTTCCGTCATATATCTATAGGTACGATTCTTCATACTGTAATCTTCAAAATCCGGCAACTGGTCCGTATTCTTATAAAAAGTAACGGGCAGCTTTCCACTCGGATTAAAATCTCCAAACAGAACGTCCGCCACAGCCAGTCCGCCAGACTGCCCGGGATACCATGCCTGCAAGATAGCATCACAAGACTCCATCTCAGGAACCAATGCGACTGCCGAACCAGAGCAGTTTACAAACACCACCTTCTTCCCTGCTTTCTTCAATGCTTTCAGGATATCACGCTGCACTTGCGGTAGTTCAATTGAAGTACGGTCGCCGCCAGCAAATCCGGGACTGTTAACGGAATACATCTCTTCGCCTTCCAAACTCGGCGAAATGCCACCTGCGAAAATAACAATATCCGCTTCTTTGACTCTATCGACAACCATCTCAGGTGAAATATGACGATAAATACCCAAATCAAATCTAAGCAATGCCTCCGCACCTGCCTGCATATATTCTATTCTGATCTTATAATCTGTTCCCGCAGTCGCTTTCAGTGTATAGTCTCTTTTAGCACTGGCATGTTCTCCCCAATAGTCAATCACCTTTTCCCCGTTCACATATACCCGATAGCCATCATCTCCTTCAATCAGCAACTCATAAGCTCCACTCTCTTTCGGACGAAAACTTCCTTCATAAACAGCAGTAAAATTATATAAGCCCACACCTGTGGCAAAGGCCGTATTCCCACCATTACTCAGATTAATCGGAGAAGTAATCTGACTTGTAGCCGCTACATCACCACTCAAATTCATATTATTCCAGTAGGTAGCCGTCAGACCGGGACGCCCATTGTTGGAGATCTCATTAAAATAAGATTCAAAAATCCGATTATCCAGCAACTCACATCCTTTCTCAAAAGGCACATCGCCTATCTTGCAGCGAATCCCTTCCAAAATAGTATATGTATGCGAGGGTACACCTTCGTAGTTTCCCCATTGCATCACCGAATCAACCGCATTCGGTCCCATCACTGCGATACGTGCCCCTGTTTTTGCCAACGGAAGCACACCATTATTGTGAAGCAATACCATAGATTTACGTGCCAGATCCAACGCCATCTGTTTGTGCAAATCACAATCCACAGTATCTATACTAATTTTGCTCCAGGGGACGATAGAGTCCGGATCCATCTCGCCCAAAGCAAAACGGGCTTTCAACAAACGGCGCAAACTTGTGTCTATACGTTCTTCTGTAATTAGTCCCTGCTTCACAGCTTCCTCCAAATGCGAATATATCGAACCACATTCAAGGTCAGTTCCATTAATCACAGCAGAAGCACTGGCATCCGCAGCATCTTTATGTGTCTCATGGCGGCCTTTCACAAAGAAATCATCAATAGCACCGCAATCACTTACAACCAAATGTTTATATCCCCATTCATCCCTCAATATTTGCGTTAACAACCGGTTGCTACCACAACAGGGCTCTCCTTCCAGGCGTTGATAAGCGCACATCACTTCCTTCACGTCTGCCTCTTGCACCAAAGCCTTGAAAGCCGGAAGGTAAGTCTCCCATAGATCACGGGGAGAGAGGTCTTCTACATCAAAAGAGTGACGTTTCGCCTCAGGACCACTATGCACTGCATAATGCTTGACACACGCATGAGCCTTGTCATATTCGGCATCTGCCGGCCCCTGCATTCCCTTTACTACAGCTACTCCCATACGGGTAGTCAGATAAGGGTCTTCGCCGAAAGTCTCCTGTCCCCTTCCCCAACGCGGATCACGGAAAATATTCACATTCGGATTCCAAAAAGTAAGCCCTTCGTTTCCATATCCATAGCGATTACGGCGATGGGCATCGTGGAATTTAGCACGTCCTTCATCACTAACGGCAACATACACTCTTTCAATTGCTTCATCATCAAAGGTAGATGCCATACCCATAGTTATCGGAAACACTGTAGCCAGTCCATTACGGGCAACACCATGCAAAGCCTCACTCCACCAATTATAGGGAGCTACTCCTAACCGTTCTACCGCAAAAGAAGAATTTTTCATTAATCCTATTTTCTCTTTCAAAGTTAATCTCCCTAATAAGTCTTCCGCACGCTCTTCGGGAGTAAGTTTCGGATTCTTATAAGGTTCATTCTGCGCGAAGCTGCCCATCGACGCAACGATACTCAAACTTAAAGTTAACAGTACTTTTTTCATTTTGTCCAAATTAATTAAAGCTTTATTTATTATGTTACCTTGCAATTTCACATCGGAAAACTACATTCTAATCATTGCTTTCAAATACAATAACTATGATCGGGGAATGCTGTCTGATTTATCTGTTCAAATGGAAACGCCTAACTTGAAACAGCGATGAATGATAAATGTAGTGCAAAAAAAGCTGCTATACCAAACTTTTTTCCAACTATTTTTATTACTAAATAATTTTTGCGAATCAAAGCTTATTACTATCAGCCTCCAAACTTGATTATAGCCAAAAGTACATGAGTTTCTATTACATCATTAATAATCTGACTACTTCAGAAAGTCTATCTGAAAAGAAAAGAGGCTATTGAAAATACAGATAAAGTAACAGCCTGCTAAGAACAGCAAGAAAGAAGATAAGTATATTCCGACACTATATAAATAATGAGAAAGAAGGAATGTCTTATTTTTATAACTAAAATGAAAGAAGCGACAATAGAATCTCCCAGCCTCGCTTCACCTTATCTTTCAAGAATTTCAAGGCCTTACCCATATGTATTTCTACAGTCTTCTGACTAATACCAAGCCTCTCGGCTATCTCCTTGTAACTCAGGCTTTCTTCACGGCTCAACAAGAAACACTTTCTTTGTTGTTCAGGAAGTGAATTGATTAACCGATCAATGAATATTTTTAGTTGAGAAGCGCAATAATCTTCCTCCACAGTAGTGGAGTTATAATAACCTTCGTTTCCATAGGCTACCAAAACAGAGGTTTTGAAAAGATTCTCATTTACTCTCTTCTTATTTTTATTAAATACGATGTTTCGGGTAACAATAAAGAGAAAACCTTTGATATTTTCATCTTCCTTCAGTAAATGCCTTGATTCCCACAACTTCACAAACACATCCTGAACAATTTCCTCTGCATCAGCAATTGTAGCGATGTACAATCGGCTAAAGTCATAAACCTGACTCCAATACTCGTTATACAAATCTATAAACGCTTGATGATCACCGCCCTTAATAGCCAATACTCTTTCTCTTTCGTTCATATTTGTGCAAATATTAGTGACAACAAAGCTATACATTATTTAAAAGATACAAAAATAAAACACATTTTTTTTATATCCGATAGGGGTAAATGTAATATGGGGAGTATTTAGTATGTAACCGAAGTCAATAACGATCATTATCACTAATATACAAAGACGTGAATTCAATAGAACTCATTAATATTATAAAAAAGATGTTAGCCGACAGACTGACAACTTCCGAAAGGGAACAGCTTCTCAATGAGAAGCCTATGGTTAACTTTCAGTCTCAACAATGGGATAAAGCTCCTAAAGCTCATATACAAGATCATGTTCCCCCGCACACCATACTCAATAAGATTATGGTCAGATGCCGGAACGAAAAACAGCCTTTAGAGAGAAACAAGAAATACTATCGTATCGGATATTCCATCGCTGCCACTGTTGCCATCTTCATTATCGGCTTTTGGATTGCCAACAATATTTCATCATCCGACATTAATATCAGTGCTCCAATGAATGATAAGCTGGCAGTCATGCTGCCGGACAGTTCGGAAGTATGGCTCAACGCAGCTTCTCAAATTCGCTATCACAAGTCATTTCTGAACAACAGAGAAATCTTCCTGGAAAAAGGAGAAGCTTTCTTTAAAGTGAAAAAAGCTCAGGGAGCACCCTTCAGGGTTTATTTCCGGGAATCGCGTATTGAAGTGACCGGAACGGAATTCAACATCAAAGCCGGGCACATGGAATCGGAAATTACCTTATTCACCGGCTCCATCAAATTCCAGGCAGAGGAAGGACAGCGAGAACTGCCGATGCAACCGAACGAACGAATCGTATACAATACCCAGGCCAAATCAGTTGTACGCACGAATATAGATATCAACGAGTATGACTGGCGCTCAAGTAAATATCGCTTTACCAACAAGCCATTACAGGAATTCATCGATTTTATCAACCGTTCATACCATGTAAACATCATAATTAAAGAAGAAAAGCTCAAAGAGCTGAAGTTTAACGGAACTATACGTAAAGACGAGCCGCTTACCAATATCATCGAAAAGATATGTATCAGCCTCGATTTAAAAGAAAAACAAGAAAATAACAACATCATATTATATTAATACATAAGAATCAATTATCAATATATTCACTATTAACCTTTTAGAAACATGAAAAACATGCATTTTAGTAACAGCATACTCAGATATGCCGTTCTATTGATTTGCTTCCTTCCAATGGCTCTCTACGCTCATGGCGCACAAGGAAAGAGAATCATTCTCAAGGGTCAGTCTATCACCATGCAACAGGCTATTCAGCTGATTGAAGAAAATAGCCAGTACACTTTCTTCTTCAAGTCCGGTGTTATCGCCAATGACGAGAAAAAGGACTACGATTGCGAAGGAGACATTAATGAGATTTTAAGAAAAGTATTCAGTAACAGCGGAATCGACTATGTCATCAAGAACAATGAGATTATCTTGAAAAGCGCGAAAGCAGAGGCTGTTCAGCAAAAGAGTCAGGGACCGAAAAAGTCGGAAATCGTAGGTGTGGTAGTCGACGCCAACACAGGTGAATCCATCATCGGTGCTTCCGTACAAATCAAAGGGGCTGCTACAGGAGTAATCACCAACATTGACGGAAAGTTCACGATTATGGCTGCTCCTTCGGATGTTATTCTCATTTCTTATGTAGGATACACTCCCAAAGAAATCAAGATCGGTTCACGCAAAGTGTTATCCATCGATTTGAATGAAGATGCCAAGCAGTTGGAAGAAGTAGTCATCACAGCTTATGGTACAGGACAAAAGAAAGCCAGTATGGTAGGCTCCGTTGAATCTATTAAACCGGCTGAATTAAAGGTACCTTCTACCAATCTGTCTACTGCATTTGCCGGACGTCTGGCAGGTGTTATTGCCGTCCAGAAAAGTGGTCAGCCGGGAGCTGATGGCGCCAACTTTTGGATTCGCGGTGTTTCGACCATGAACGGAGTCACCGATCCACTAATTATTCTGGATGGTGTACAGGTAAGTTCAAGTGACTTGAATAATCTTGATCCTGAAATTATCGATAGCTTCTCTATCCTGAAAGATGCTACCGCAACAGCGATGTACGGTACCCGTGGTGCCAACGGTGTGATGATTGTAACCACCAAATCGGGTATGAATCTGGATAAGCCGATCATCAACTTCCGCATGGAAGCACAGATGTCTCAACCGACCAGCACTCCTAAATTCGTAGACGGTGCTACTTATATGGAACTTTTCAACGAGGCCGTAAACAATGACAATAGCGGTGACGTGCTTTACAGTCAGGATAGAATTGACGGAACACGTGCCGGATTGAACCCTTATATCTATCCGAACGTAAACTGGTATGACGAACTATTCAAAGACGCTTCTTACAGCGAAAAGTTCAACTTTAACATCCGTGGCGGTGGTAAACGTGTAGACTACTTCTCCAGTATCTCTGTCAACCACGAATCCGGTATGTTGAAAAATCGTTCAAAGGATTTCTTTTCCTATAATAATAACATTGAAATCATGCGCTATAACTTCCAGAATAACATCAATGCCAAATTGAGCAATTCTTCTAAGTTATCCTTGCGCCTGAACGTACAATTGCGTGACATGACTACTCCTAACCAGGGAGTAGGAGCCATCTTTAACAATGCCATGAATACATCACCTGTTGAATTTCCAGTATATTTCCCGGATGACGGTGAAACACCTTATATAAAATGGGGAGCTACAGAACGTGTCAACGCCGACTATCAGACCAACCCGGTGGCTCAGGCTGCTACAGGCTACAACAAAGGATTCCAAAGCACAGTCATTGCAGCACTGGAATTTAACCAGAAGTTGGATTTCATCACCGAAGGTCTGAGTTTCAAAGCACTGGCTTCATTCAAGAACTGGTCGAGTTCCGAGAACAAACGTGAAGGGAAGTGGAACAAATTCGCACTGACCGGATACGAAGACGATGGCAATGGTGGCTACACCTACACAACAAGCCGTATTGGAGACGAATATACGACAAACCTGACCGCAAAGAATACAAATTCCGGCGACCGCCGTTTCTATTTGGAAGGAATGGTCAATTACAGCCGTACATTCGGTGAACATGACGTCAATGCGATGCTAATCTATAGCCAGGACGAACTTGTAAACAACACACCGGGCGATGGGAACTTTATCGGTTCATTGCCTCAACGCAAACAAGGTCTTGCAGCACGCGCCTCCTACGCTTATGCCGGAAAGTATATGGCTGAAGTGAACGTAGGATACAATGGATCGGAGAATTTTGCCAAAGGACACCGTTTCGGTCTGTTCCCCTCCATTGCCGCAGGTTATAACATCAGTGAAGAATCTTTCTTCAAACCTTTGAAAAACGTTGTTTCTAAATTGAAGCTACGCGGTTCGTGGGGTCTGGTAGGTAACGACCAGATTAATGGCAGCCGTTTTATCTACATGTCTCAAATTGACCTGGGCGGCAAAGGATTTACAACAGGTGTCAATCAGAATGTAACCTACAATGGTCCCGTTTATCAACGCTATGCCAATGAAGATATTACATGGGAGGTAGGAGAAAAGATTAATTTTGGAGTCGATTTACAATTGTTCCACTCTTTAGACCTTACTTTTGATATCTTTCGCGAAAATCGTCGCGACATCTTCCAGGAGAAAGGGACCACTCCGACATATATGGGTACAGCTACCACTAAAGTATACGGCAACCTGGCAGCTATGCGCAATCAGGGATTTGAATTAGCAGCCAGCTATAACAAGCAGTTCAACAAAAACTGGTTCGTCAGCTTCAAAGGAACTTTCACATATGCGCATAATGAAATCACCCAATATGATGAATCACCGAAATATCCATGGCAGTCAAAAATCGGAGTCAGTGCCAATAAGAATGCCATTTATATTGCCGACGGACTCTTCATTGATGCAGCAGATATTGCCAACCACCAACAACAATTGGGAGCGGCAGTGATTCCAGGAGATATCAAATATATCAATATTTCAAGAGACTGGTACGGATATGATGATAACCTGACAGATACAGACGACTGGGTATGGGCAAAACATCCCGGCGTACCGGAGATTGTATATGGCTTCGGTCCCTCTATTAAATGGAAGAATCTGGATTTCTCCTTCTTCTTCCAGGGAATAGCCAGAACCTCCTTCATGGTAAAAGATTTCCATCCCTTTGGTGACAGTATGCTGCGCAACGTACTTTCATGGGTGGCAGACGAACGCTGGAGTCCCGACAATCAAAACACCAATGCGACTTACCCGCGCTTGTCACGCAAAACCAATAACAATAACAACAAGTTGTCCAGCTATTGGGAGCGTAACGGTGCCTTCCTGAAATTAAAGAATGCTGAGATCGGATATACCTATAAGAATATGCGTTTATACATCAGCGGTTCTAATCTGATGACCTTTGCTCCGTTCGATCTGTGGGATCCTGAACAGGGTGGTGGCAGTGGTCTTTCATATCCGACCCAGCGCGTATTCAACATTGGATTCCAAATGACTATTAACAACAAATAATACCTTAAAGATATGAAAAAGAATACACTATATCTATTTATCCTCTTATTGATTACAGGGCTGAATACTTCCTGTAACTATCTGGATATCGTTCCCGACGAAACAGCCACGGAAAAGGATGCCTTTGCCAATCCCCGTGCTGCACTGCGATATTTATATTCCTGCTACGGATATCTGCCTCAGTCAAACATGGTTCAGTCATGTATGGACTTTACCGGTGACGAAACGATCAGCCCGTTTGCCGAAAGTTACGTAAAATTCGCTGAAGGTTCTTATGACTCAAGCAATACAATTATCAGTTATTGGAATACACTGTTTCAGGGAATACGTCAATGCTATTTGTTGAAAGAAAATATCCACTCCGTTCCTAAGATCAGCCAGGAGGAAGTCGATCTTTACACGGCAGAAGCCGACTTCCTGATCGCCTATTTCCACCTCCTTCTGATCAAATGTTACGGGCCGACCATTTTGGTAAAAGAACTTCCGGCACTCGACACTCCCGCAGAGAATATGCTTGGACGTCGTCCGTACGATGAATGTATCGACTGGGTTGCCGACTTACTTGACGATGCAGCCACCAGACTTCCTGCCACACGCAATAGTTCGGATTATGGGCGTGCCACGAGCGTCATTGCCAAAAGCTTAAAAGCACGTATGTTGCTTTATGCCGCTTCACCATTATTCAATGGGAACCCTGATTACACAGACTTTAAGAACCCGGACGGCGAACAGCTCATGTCGACCACTTATTCGGAAGAAAAATACAAACGTGCAGCAGATGCAACATGGGATGCCATTCAGGCTGCATCAGGAGCCGGTCACGAGCTCTATATAGCCAGTACTACAAGTAATGCTTATCCGGAACCGACCAACCTGACAGAACGCACACTTCGTATGACCTTTATGGATAGCGAAAACTACAAAGAAGTCATCTTCCCCGAAACCCGTAAAGCAGGTGCTTATGGTATTCAACGTAAATCCATACCTTTCTTCCCACGTGGCTCGTGGAATGGTATAGCCCCCACTATTACCATGCTCGACCGCTTCTACACAGTCAATGGATTACCGATTGACGAAGACCCCGAATTCAATACAAACAACAAACTGGATATCGTAACCATCCCTGAAGGCACTACCTATGCCGAACCGGGAAAAAGAACATTATACATGAACATGAACCGCGAACCCCGATTCTATGCGTGGGTTGCATTTGAGAACGGTTATTATGAATGTCGTACAGACGATAAAAGATATGCTTATCACAAATTCTGGGGTGCTGAGCGTTCTGAAGGAGACAAGTGGTTGACCGGATTTCTGGCAACAGAAAACTGCGGTGTCAGAGCCGATGACGGAAAGATAGTCACTGCGGCACGCTCTCAGAACTACTCCAAAACAGGATACCTGAACAAAAAAGGTGTACACCCAGGGATACAAGCTACCGTTGGTACCCCCGGACCAACGGTAGAATATCCATGGCCTGTGATACGTCTCGCCGAACTTTACCTGAACTATGCCGAAGCCTGCGTAGGATATGGTAAAGAAGGATATCCCGAAAAAGGAATGGCTTATCTGGACAAAGTACGCGAACGCGCCGGACTAAAACCGGTACTGGAAAGCTGGGCAAATGCCAAAGTTCCTTTGACAAGCTATGACGGCCAATGCGGTCCCGACGGCAGAGTGATGAAAATCGTCAGACAGGAACGTATGATCGAGCTTTATCAGGAGAATCATAATTTCTGGGACATCCGCCGCTGGAAAATGGGAGAAACTTATTTCAATGTCAAGGCACGTGGTCTGAACATCCTTGCCGAGACAATGGAAGACTTCGCCAAGATTGTGGAGATACAGGACAAGCGTACATTCGATGCACCCCGTCAGTATCTGATGCCTATTCCGGCAGGTGAAGTAAGCAAGAACCCGAACATGGTGCAGAATCCGGGCTACTAATCAATGATGAATAACAATTATTAAAAATAATCTGATCATGAAAAAGATACTTATAACGATATGTCTTATCGGAGGATTAGCCATGCTCTGGTCTTGCAGCGATGACAAAGATTCCTATCCGGTACCCAGCGACATCGAAAATCTAAAAGCGACTCCCGCTCCGGGACAGATTACCCTGAGCTGGACCAACCCTGCCGATGAAAACTTATATTATGTACAGATAGAATATACAATCGGAGCCACAGGAAAGTCATACAGAAAACAAGTCAGCCAATACGCCAGCGAATTGGTAATAGACAATCTGCTCCAAAAGTACGGTGAAATAGACTTTACTGTACAAGCCTTCAATCGTGGCAATACGGCAGGGCCCAGCCACCAAATAACGGCTCAGGCAGAAAAAGCCAACCCTACTTTCGGCACTCCCGTAAAGATAGATCTGGACTATAAGAAAATATGGACGAATGCTCCATTTCCTACCCGTCCGATAAAAGACCTGGTAGACGGAAATATAGCAACCTTCTTCCACTCGTGGTGGAGCTCACTAGTGGAAATGCCACATTATCTGGTAGTAGATTTAGGCGAAGAAGTCAGCGCTATTAAATTCCGTTCGACTAATACCAACCGTGCGAACGATAGTTCATGGAAAACGATCAACTTATATACAAGTGATAGTTATAATCCAGCAGAATGGTTTGATGGCGTCGAGAAAATTGATGGCAATACAGTGGATATCTCACAGGCAGGCACCCACAAGGAAACTACCTTAACAGGGCTTCCTAACGGAGTGAGCGAAGTGTATAACTCGGAGATAATTCCGCTGTCAAAACCTTCCCGCTATCTTTGGTTCGAAGTGACAGAGACCACGAAGGGAACCCCTTATTTTGCTTTAGGAGAACTAGAAATCTATCAATGTTCAATGGTCGTACTTGAATAAAAAAAAAGAATGAAGAAATATATACTGCTTTTCTTTCTATTATCGTTGCTGCCATGCCTGTCTACGGCATGCTCTGACGATGACGGCTCTTCAACCCCCAATTTAACCGTTGGAAAAGAGACAGTTGATTTCAATAGTGAGTCCGGTAGCCAGAATGTAGCTGTCACTACCAATGTGGATACCTGGACTGTCAAATCAGATAAAAATTGGTGCCACCCGTCAGCAGACGGGAAGGCACTGAAAATATCTGTAGACGAAAGCGACGAACGGTACGTGCGCAAAGCAACCGTTACCGTGATAGCTGCCGACCAGACAAAGACAATCACAGTACGCCAGTTGGGATACGAAGCAGCCATTCTGGTTGACCAGTCCAGCTTTGAGGTAGGTGTTATCGGTGGAGAAATCCAGTTTGACGTGACGACAAATGTAGAAGTAGCCATCACTTTGCCGGAATGGATTACCGCAAAACCTGCCAGCCGTGCACCGGCCACAGTCACCACCCCCCATACATATATGGTGAAAGCAACCGGACTTGACAGTCAGCGTCATGGCAACATTGAAATAACGGAAGTATTACCGACTATCGATCCCGATACGGAACAGGCAGAACCTGTAAGCGCATCCGTATTTGTTACTCAGAAAGGACTCAACGAATTTGCCGAAGGCAACGGAGAAGACGTAAAAGGTGACATCAAGATCAAAATAGTAAGCGGAACGGCTTCTTCTTTTCAATCCGGCAGCAACATCGAAAAATCTTTTGACGGAGATTATTCGACACTTTATCATTCCAGTTGGAGTAATGGCGCAAGCAACTATTTCCCCATCACATTAACCTATAATTTTGAAACAGTCACAGATGTCGATTATTTGATTTACCATCCGCGCAACAACGGAAATAATGGTAGATTCAAAGAAACAGAAATACAATATTCAGCAGACGGTCACACATTCACAAAACTTATTGATAAGGATTTTCAAGGTTCGGCTACGGCAGGCAAAGTAACATTTGACCAAACGATACAGGCAAAGTCTTTCCGTTTCATCGTAAAAAGCGGTTCCGGTGACGGACAAGGATTTGCTTCGTGCGCCGAGATGGAGTTCTTTGCAAAGAATCCCGTGAACTTTGATTATTCGACTCTCTTCACAGACGCAAGTTGCAGTGAACTGAAAACCGGTATTACGGAAGATGACATAGCGCAGTGCGAATACCCGTTCTTTAAGAATATAGCCTACTATATGATTAAAGGCAAGTATCCCGCAGAGTTCCGTATCAGCGAGTTCAAGGCATACCCCAATCCGGATATCCAGTCGGAAACCCACAAGACCAACCCTTACAGCCAGTTGGACAATCCGACCGGAATATCGGTCAAGGCAGGTGAAAACCTGATTGTACTGGTGGGAGACACACACGGATATGACATCGGACTGCGGGTACAGAATCTGGATGCACCTGAGAATGACGGTTTTGGCGGAGTGACCTACTTACTGAATCAGGGAATCAACAAGCTTACTATCAGCGAACAAGGACTGGTGTACGTGATGTATGTCACAAAAACGCTGGACGATCCGGCAGCGGCCCCTGTCAAAATCCATTTTGCATCGGGAAAGGTGAACGGCTACTTCGACTCACAAAACCCGGAGCATAACGGACGCTGGTCGGAACTGCTCAACAAAGCAACCAACCGGTATTTTGACGTACTGGGGAAATATGCCCACCTCACTTTCGAGACGAGTGACCTACGGACGTACACAGGTTCCAAGGGAGATGAACTGATAGACCTTTATGACAAGATCGTGTACAGCGAGCAGCAGTTGCTGGGCTTGGAGAAATACGACAAGATGTTCAGAAACCGGATGTATCTGAATGTCATGTATAAGTCCTATATGTACGCCACAGCCTATCACACAGCCTACAACCGAACAACAATGAATGAAATCTGTAGTCCGGAGAAACTGAAGACAAGCGCTTGCTGGGGACCGGCACACGAGATAGGACATTGCAATCAGACCCGTCCGGGAGTATTGTGGGGCGGCAACACGGAAGTGACGAACAACATCATGTCCGAGTACATACAGACCACCATTTTCGGCCAGCCCTCCCGCATACAGGTCGAAGACATGGGAATCACCTACCGAAACAGATACTCCAAAGCATGGAGTGGGATTATCGCTGCCGGAAGTCCGCATGCCGACTTCCAGAATCTGGGAAAGAATAATGCCAACGATGTATTCTGTAAGCTCGTTCCCTTCTGGCAACTGGAACTCTATTTCGGGAAAGTGCTGGGCAGGACTCCGTTGCAACAGGCGGACAAAGGAGGTTTTTATCCGGAAGTATATGAATACGCCCGCAATAAAGACTACACGGGAATGACTCACGGAGAAATTCAGCTTGACTTTGTATATACCTGCTCCAAGATTTCCGGTATGAACTTACTCGACTTCTTCACCAAATGGGGATTCCTGACTCCGGTCGACAAGGAACTGGACGACTACGGGAAAAAGCAGCTGACCGTGACACAAGACATGATAGACGCTCTCAAACAGAAAGTGAACGCACTGGGAGGCACCCGTCCGGATGTCGCTTTAGAATACATTTCGGATAACACGTACGAACTGTATAAAACGAAAACCGCCATCATCAAAGGAGAGAATGCCACTCATGCTCCCAAGACATTTACGGTAGGTTCCGGCGATAATGCGGTGACTTACAACGGTGAGACCATCACGATCAAGAACTGGACCAATGTAGTGACGTACGAAGTGAAAGATGAAACCGGCAAATTCATCCTCATCTGCAGCGGCGAAAATGCCCCTTCGTCTGTAGACACATTCACGATTCCGGTTCGCTGGAAAGATGGTTTCCGGTTAAGCGCCGTTTCCGTTACGGGCGAACGTATCGACATTCCAATGAATTGATCGTATCTCAGATACATTCAAGATAACTTTTTATCGGGTTAGGTATCGAAGGGTGTCCGCAGGCGGGCGCCCTTCTTGCGTAACACAATCGTAGCATATTTGTTACGCGTTCTTCAATCAACTGTAAAAAGCAAGAAACGTCAAACCTCTACTTTTGCAGCAAATAATTAACGCACGCTAACATTTATGAAACGATTTCTCAGATTAGTCTCTTTGACTCTTTTAATCATGAGTACAAGCGGAAATACTTTTGCAGAGGAAAAAGTAAACGTAGCCCGACAGGGTACGATCCGCGGACGCATAGTAGACACTTCCAAGCAAATTCTTCCGGGAGCCTCCATCTACATCGAAAAACTACATACCGGAGTGACAAGTGATGTCAACGGTTATTATACATTCGCCAATCTCACACCGGGCACATACACCGTGAAAGTCAGCTACGTAGGCTACTCTCCCGTCGAAATGAAAATCACCATTCCGGCAGGAAAGACACTCGAAAAGGACGTCGTACTCAATGAAGGGCTCGAACTGCAGGAAGTAGTGGTAGGCGGCGCCTTCCAGGGACAACGCCGCGCCATCAACTCACAAAAGAACAACCTCGGAATCACCAATGTCGTTTCAGCCGATCAGGTCGGAAAGTTCCCCGATTCCAATATCGGCGACGCCCTCAAACGTATCAACGGTATTAATGTACAATACGACCAGGGGGAAGCCCGCTTCGGACAAGTCCGCGGTACTTCCGCCGACCTCAGTTCCGTGACCATCAACGGCAACCGCCTCCCTTCTGCCGAAGGCGATACCCGTAATGTCCAGCTCGACCTCATCCCCGCCGACATGGTGCAGACAATCGAAGTGAACAAAGTCGTTACCTCGGATATGGACGGAGATGCCATCGGCGGCTCCATCAATCTGGTGACGAAAAGCACTCCTTACAAACGGATGTTCAGCGCCACAGCAGGAACCGGCTACAACTGGATCAGCCAGAAAGCACAGCTGAACTTAGGATTTACCTACGGCGACCGTTTCTTCAATGACAAACTGGGAATGATGGCCGCCATCTCTTATCAGAACGCTCCGTCAGGATCGGACGATGTGGAGTTTGAATATGACGTCAACAAAAAAGGCGAGGTAGTCATGGTGGAAGCACAGAAACGCCAGTACTACGTGACCCGCGAACGCCAAAGCTACTCCCTGGCTTTCGACTACGACATCAACCCGAACCACCGGCTGACGCTGCAAGGTATCTACAACCGTCGCCACGACTGGGAAAACCGCTACCGCGTCACCTATAAGGATTTGGATAAGACAGGACTAGACGACGAAGGAGATATGCAGCAATCCGCCCAGATCGAGACAAAAGGAGGAACACCCGACAACAGAAATGCCCGTCTGGAATTACAACAGACAATGGACCTCAGTCTGAGCGGTGAACATCAGTTCGGCAAACTATCCGTCAACTGGGGAGCTTCCTACGCCCGTGCCAGCGAAGACCGTCCGAACGAAAGATACTTCAGCCTGAAACAGGACTTCCTCGGCTTTACCGTCGTAGATGCCGGCGACCGTTTCCCTTACGTGACTACGGACGTCAGCCTGCACAACGGAGAAGCGGACGGCGAAAGAGGCAAATGGAAAGTGAAGGAACTGACCGAAAGCAACCAGGAAATCTACGAAAAAGACCTGAAGTTCAAAGTCGACTTCGAACTTCCGCTGACAAACGGCATCTATGGCAACAGCCTGCGGTTCGGAGCAAAGTACGCCTCCAAGACCAAAGACCGCAACACCCTCTGCTATGATTACGCAGATACGTACAAAGACACCTTCGACAAGGATTACATGAACAACCTCACCAGCCAGATTCGTGACGGATATATGCCGGGAGACCAATATAAGCCGACCGATTTCGTATCCAAAGAATACCTGGGCTCACTCGACCTCAGCAGTATGGAAGGCGAACAGGTGCTCGAAGAATCATCCGGCAACTACCACGCCCGTGAGAACGTAACTTCCGCCTTCTTCCGCTTCGACCAGAACTTGGGAAAGAAGATAAAAATGATGGCAGGCTTACGCATGGAAGCCACCCACATCAAATACAACGGCTGGAACTGGAACGTAGCCGACGACAAAGACGAGACAGAAACCCTCGAACCTACCGGAAACCATAAGAACAGCTATGTCAACTGGCTCCCCAGCCTCTTGTTCAAATACGATGTGAACGACGACTTAAAGCTCCGCGCTTCGTTCACCGAGACACTGAGCCGCCCGAAATACTCCGCATTGATCCCCTGTGTCAACATCAACCGCAGCGACAACGAACTGGTGATGGGTAACTCCGACCTGACCCCGACCATCTCCTACAATCTCGACCTCAGCGCAGACTACTACTTCAAAAGTGTCGGTCTGATCAGCGCAGGTATCTTCTACAAGAAGATCAATGACTTTATCGTCGATCAGGTCATCGGTGACTACACCTATCAGAACAACGAATACAAGAAGTTCACCCAGCCCAAAAACGCCGGCGACGCCGACCTGCTGGGCGTAGAACTGGCCTATCAACGCGACTTCGGCTTCATTGCTCCCGCACTGAAATGTATCGGTTTCTATGGTACGTACACCTACACCCACACCCAAGTGAACAACTTCAACTTCGAAGGTCGTGAGAACGAGAAAGACCTGTCCCTGCCGGGATCACCCGAACATACAGCCAATGCTTCCCTTTACTTCGAAAAGAAAGGTTTCAACGTACGTTTCTCCTACAACTACGCTTCGAGCTTCATCGACGAAATGGGAGAAGTGGCAGCTCTCGACCGTTACTATGACGCAGTGAGCTACATGGACCTGAACGCCAGCTACACCTTCGGCAAGAAGATAAAGACCACGTTCTATGCAGACGCCACCAACCTGCTGAACCAGCCTCTTCGTTACTATCAGGGAACCAAAGACCGCACCATGCAGGCGGAGTACTACGGTGTAAAGATTAATGCCGGCGTAAAAGTTAACTTCTGACAGCACGCAAAGCGAAAACCTCCGTTCCTAAGAATGGAACGCCCCGTTGGTTTTAAAGGAACGGGGTCTTGGTTTTAAACCAACGCCTCGTTCCTTTAAAACCAAAAGAACAGAGAATTTCAGTCTTTCATTAACGACAATTATAAACAACTAATAATCAATATAATATGAAGATAAAAAGCTTATTCATTCTTCTTTTCCTTTCCGTCTTTACATTCGCCCACGCACAGCTCACGGATTATTCCATCTTTGACAAGAAGTTTAACTTCTATGTAGCCAATGATTTAGGTCGCAACGGCTACTATGACCAAAAGCCAATCGCCGAACTGATGGGCACAATGGGCGAAGAGATAGGTCCCGAATTTGTATTAGCCACCGGAGACGTTCACCACTTCGACGGAGTGCGTAGCGTGAACGACCCTTTGTGGATGACCAACTACGAGCTTATCTACTCCCACCCCGAACTGATGATCGACTGGTTCTCCATCTTAGGCAACCACGAATACCGTGGAAGCACTCAGGCAGTACTGGACTATACGAACATCAGCCGCCGCTGGTCGATGCCCGACCGTTACTACACCAAGGTATTCGAAGAAAAAGGAGCTACTATCCGCATCGTCTGGATAGACACCACTCCGCTGATTGATAAATACCGCAATGAAAGCGATAAATATCCGGATGCCTGCAAGCAGGACATCAGCAAACAGCTGTCATGGCTGGAATCTGTACTGGCAAGTGCCAAGGAGGACTGGATCATCGTAGCCGGCCATCACCCCATCTATGCCTACACCCCGAAAGAGGAAAGCGAGCGGCTTGATATGCAGAAACGCGTAGACAGCATCCTGCGCAAGCACAACGTAGATATGTACATCTGCGGTCATATCCACAACTTCCAGCATATCCGTGTACCGGGAAGCGACATTGACTATGTAGTCAACTCCGCCGCCTCTCTCGCACGCAAGGTAGAACCCATCGAAGGTACAAAATTCTGTAGCCCCGAACCGGGTTTCTCCGTTTGCTCTATCGACAAGAAGGAGCTTAACCTGCGTATGATAGATAAAAAAGGAAATGTACTTTATACAGTAACCCGAAAAAAATAAGTTCTCTATTAAAGAAAGAAATTCTACTCTCAGAAAAAACACACACGACAAAGGGCGTCTCCTTCGCGATGAAGGGGGCGCCCTGATTTATTATAGTACTCCTTTGCCCCGACAGATGCAAAGAAAATCACAAGTTCATTAAGTAACGAGCTTATATTATTCTGATTTGTTACTCTGACTAGCAGTATCCGCAGTGTTACTCTTGCTTAGATCATTCTTGGGAGTCGTCGTTGCGTTCCCATCACGGACAGCCATGTAATGCGGAGACATAATCTCAATTCCCGCTTCATTAAACTTATCCTGAATAGTCTGATGCAAATCAGAATAAATCTGAGACATCTTATGCGCCTCCTTGATATAAGCATTGATCTGATACACCGGATACCAGTCGCTCAACGAAGTTTCCAGCACGAACGGGCGCGGGTCATCCACTACTCCGGGCGTATTCAACGCAGCATCAATCAGTATCTGATTGACCTGGCGCCAGGGGACATCATAACCGATGGATACCTCCGAATGGATAATCAAGCCATACTCCCGTGCCGATGTACTATAATTCACGGTATGTGAAGACATGATAAAAGAGTTGGGCACCGTCACCACCTCATTTTTCGGAGTGCGGATACGGGTGACAAGCGGCGTCTTCTCTATGATATCGCCGGTGGTATCGTTCAGTTTAATCCGGTCGCCCATCTTGAACGGGCGCATATAGGTAATCACCAGCCCGGCAATAATATTTCCGATAACGGTACTTGATCCAAGAGAGACAATCAATCCGACAAAGACCGAAATCCCTTGGAATACCCCAGAATCAGAACCCGGCAGATAAGGGTAAATCATCGCGATCATAAATGCGTAGAGCAGGAACCGGACGATGTGGAAGGTCGGCATGGCCCAATCCGGGTAAAAACCGTTGAATTTAAGACGCCCCGCTTCTATCTCACGAGCCAGATAAAGCACCATACGTACCAGATACTTCACCGCATACCAGATAACAACAATTGTAAACAGATTGGGGACATAGTCTATTATATCCACAAAGATTTTCCGAATCGGATTCCAGATATAACCCAGCAAGCGGTATGCCAGTCCTTCGGTCTGCGGGAAGATGATAAAAATCAAAGGGACAGTAATCAACAGTTGTATCCCCATAAGGATATAACGTCCGATGCCTGCCAAAAAGACTAACAGATTGGCTTGTTTTTGAGCATCCAGCAACTCATATCCCTGGATAGACACAGGCTTTATCTTTGTATCTTTCAGACGCAGGATACGTACTTTCAGTTTGCGAAATGCCCAGTTGGTCAGACGGAAAAGGAGATACTGACCGACAATCACCAACAGAAAATAAAGGATACGCTTCGCCATTCGCCAAATGCTGTGCTCCGCTTTCATCTCATGCAGTTTGGTGATTACATTCTGCCGCCTCTCTTTGGCAAGGGAGTCACGGGAGACTCCTTCCCACAAAGCATCCTGATCTGTAAGAGATAACAATACTTTATTGCCATACATCAGGTCGGAAACAATATCCGAATGGTCGATGGAAACGGAATCGGGACGGAGATTAAAACGCTTTCCTATCTCTTCGATAGCGGCACCGGTCATCTGTGCCCGTTGCTGGGGAGTGTATCCGCCCCGTTTTGTAAAAAGATAAAACAGGGTATCCCCTTCGGCAACTACCGGTATTCCTTTCGTGAATTGACGCAGTGAGTCGATACGCTGCCGTTGCTGGGAGAATTTCACCGAATCGGCGGACAGCATCTGAAGCCTCATCTGCTCCATCTCCATACGCATATTGGCTTCATTGAGCCGCGCTTCTTCCAATGATTTCTGCAGATTTGCCACACGGGCAGAATCAGAATCCCGATGCAAAGAGACTGGATGCGTTGCTACTGTATCTCCGGCGAAAATCTTCTTGACTGCCTGCTCCAGTTGCGCCTGTACATTGACTGCAAGGGAAGCCATTATGAGCAGCAATGCAAACCGTTTTATTTTTTTCATATCCATATAGAATGATTCCAAGTTAGGTGAATTAACTTTAATTTCACTTTTTAATAAACATGGCAAACATACGGATTGTTTTTGACATAACAATTCCCTAAATGATTATCTTTGCCCCAAAAGAGAAAAATTATGAATATACTATTACTTATCGGAGGATTAATTCTCATTTTACTAGGAGCTAACGGACTGACAGACGGTGCCGCTTCCGTAGCCAAACGTTTCCGCATACCTTCCATCGTTATCGGACTGACCATTGTCGCTTTCGGCACGTCCGCTCCGGAACTGACGGTGAGTGTCGCTTCAGCCCTGAAAGGAAGCGCGGACATTGCCATAGGTAATGTAGTAGGAAGTAACATATTCAATACGCTGATGATCGTGGGATGTACGGCACTGTTCGCTCCGATTATCATCACCCGGAACACTTTACGAAAAGAGATACCGCTCTGTATCCTTTCGTCTGTGGTATTGCTGATATGCGCCAATGACATATTCCTCGATAATGCCACAGAAAATATACTGAACAGAGTAGACGGTCTGCTTTTACTCTGCTTCTTCGCCATCTTCATGGGGTATACGTTTGCCATCGCTTTCCCAAAATCTTCCGCTGCACCGGAACCGGCAGCACCGGAACACACGGCACCGGAAGAAGAGATCAAGCTGCTTTCGTGGTGGAAATCCATTCTCTATATCATTGGCGGACTGGCGGCACTCATCTATGGAGGTCAGCTGTTCGTCAACGGAGCTACAGAGATTGCCCGCAGCATGGGAGTCAGCGAATCCATTATCGGATTAACGCTGGTAGCCGGAGGAACTTCCCTGCCGGAGCTTGCCACTTCCATCGTCGCCGCACTGAAAAAGAATCCGGAAATGGCTATCGGAAATGTAATCGGCAGTAATCTCTTCAATATCTTCTTTGTATTGGGGTGCAGCGCCAGTATCACTCCCCTCCATCTTAGCGGAATTACAAACTTCGACCTGTTCACACTGGTAGGTTCCAGCATTCTGCTCTGGCTGTTCGGGCTGTTCTTTGCCAAGCGGACCATTACACGGATAGAAGGAAGCATTATGATACTTTGCTATGTAGCGTATACGGTGGTACTGATTTATAATTCTTAATAAAGTAATCCATACCCAACAATAAAAGGCTACCGGTAATCATACCCGAAGCCTTTCACTTTTATCATAGAAACAAATCATTTATTCCACTTCAACCGCAGTCAATACATTCACGCCATACTTTCCATCCTTAGAAATCCACCAGTCCGTATCCCCATTGGCACAATGGATGGCATAACGAGGATTATATCTGAGTCTGTCCGATCCGTCCGGTATCCACAGACCTAACTTATAAGTTCCGGCAGTCACCGAGGCAGGGAGTTCAAGAGATACATCCACTGTATGCATCAGCGAAGTATAAGCAGAATCCTTTGGTTCGAACGGTTGCCAGTTCTTTGGATTGGCATCGGTCGGAAATTCCGTAACCTCTCCTGCATCATCAATCAATACAAAATAAACAGGATGTTCACCAAATACGGTGGCAAAACCTCTGTTCTTCAAGCTCAGTTTCAAGACGTTCTCCTTTCCACTCACGAATTTGGAGGGAAGCTGAAGTGATTGCAGCTCAATCCGGTAACCCAGATGATCACGTATATAATCGAACATATTGCGTTTTACCTTCGTTCCGTCTTTCTTCCGGAAGTAACTGTCGGACACCGGCATATGATGCTGGAGAAGGGAGTCTTCCGTTATCATCGTTTTCTTCCAGACCACCATGGAATATTCGGGCGGATTATTCTCGTCAAACCGGTTGTTGGGATGTTGCTCCTTATAATTATGTATGATACTTAGCGAAGTATAATGCTGGAGGAATAAACGTCTCGCCGCCTGCATACCGTCAATAATCCATCCGGCAGAAGGACTGTCCGGATCAGCGCCCACGCTCCAGAATCCCCAGGGCAGTTCACCGTCTACTACGAGGTAAGGAGATTCCGCCACTATCTGATCGAACTTCGGTGTCCCTTCGTGCATATCGGCATCCCATCTGTCGGGGCGTATGACAATGAAGTCATCATGGAAAGAAAGTCTCTTATAAAGTTCCGGTTTATCTTTCAGCAGGTTCTTAAATTCCGGGAGTCTGACTTGTACATTTCTCTCCGCAGGAACCACAGAAAGCAGTTTTTCCAATACGGCAGCCTTTGTTTCTTCCGAGTTTTCCAGTCCCTGAACCGAACTGTGCCATTCGCCCCACGCGCCAATCATTCCGGCTTGTACGACCAGAATCAAGTCTTTATTTTTCTCCAGGAAAGGTTTTAATTGATCCAAGTGCGCCAGTATCTGTTCGCCGGTAGGACCGACAGGCGACCGTCCCATAAAGTCGCGTTCGTAGGCAAAGCGCAGTACGGCCTTTTTTCCTTGCTTTTGCAGTTCATCAAAATATGCCTGCATGGTCCGGAAGTTTTCTTCAGACAGCTCTTTACCTATTAAATAAGTCAGATAAAAGTAGCTCTGTGAGAGTGAAACACTATCTGCTACATACTTAGCAGACAATTCATTCAGTTCTTCGGTAGGAGTGTCTTTTTCGTGCAGCACATCCACCGCGGTTTCCAGCCGGAATCCCCTGCCCGGGTTATATAATCCATTTTCTCCCTGCGGGTCATCTACACAGATTCCACGAAACTCCAGCGTCCGTTGACTATGACCGCATCCGCTTGCCAATAAAGCAAAGAGTGCAACTATCATGCTGCTACCTATCCAATTCCTTTTCATAGTAATAATTTTGTTTACCGGACAAATGTATGACAAATCCGGTGACAAGCATTATTTACCGGTCATTTTGTATAAGAAAGTATCAGCATCTGATAAATAACGCAAAAGTATTAGTTAATGCTAAAATTGTATTTGCCCTGCTGTCGGAATAATTCTACCTTTGCCATACGCTTCAGCTATGCCTCCATAGCCGTAGATTTAATCTTAAAAATAAGGCAATACATGAAAAGACTTCATTGGATCTTACTATTAATGATTCTGCTGATCCCGACAGAAAGTATCAGTGCCAAAAAGAAAACAGAGAAAAGTGACAGAGAAATCTGGTGCGACGTAATGTACCGGATGGCTGCTCCTGTATTAAGCAACATGAGCGAAGGTCTGCTGAAACAGAATATGCTCGTAGAATTAAGTCCGACATGGGACGGGCGCAATCAGAACGTCACTTATATGGAATGCTTCGGTCGTCTAATGGCGGGACTGGCACCGTGGCTGTCATTGCCCGACGATGAAACTCCGGAAGGACTCCAACGCAAACAACTGCGGGAATGGGCATTGAAAAGCTATGCTAACGCGGTAGATCCCGCTTCCCCCGATTATCTGTTATGGCGTCAGGAGAATCAGACCTTGGTGGATGCCGCCTTCCTGGCAGAAAGTTTCCTGAGAAGTTATGATGCCTTATGGATGCCATTGGACAGCATCACCAAGCAGCGGTATATCGCCGAATTTACGGATCTCAGACGGGTCGATCCTTCCTATAGCAACTGGCTGTTGTTCAGCGCCACCGTCGAGTCCTTCCTTCGGAAAGCTGGTGCGCCCAGTGACACTTACCGCATCAGTTCCTCTCTGCGCAAGATAGAAGAATGGTATGTAGGTGACGGCTGGTATTCGGACGGACCTCGTTTCGCATTCGATTATTACAATAGCTTCGTCATACATCCTATGTATATAGAAGCACTGGAGATAATCACCGAAGCCGGCAAACGTGAGAAGATAGGAAATATGCCCGGCTGCAACTTCCATGAAGCGATCAGACGTGCCCAACGATTCGGAGTAATCCTCGAACGCCTCATCTCTCCGGAAGGTACGCTACCTGTTTTCGGACGTTCTATCACTTACCGTACCGGCTCTTTGCAGACATTAGCGCTGCTTGCGTGGCGCAACTGGCTTCCCGAAGAATTATCAAACGGACAGGTACGCGCAGCCATGACGGCTGTCATCCAACGTATGTTCGGAGACGGCCGCAACTTCAATACAGCAGGCTTTCTGACACTGGGATTCAACGGTTCCCAGCCCGGTATCTCCGATTATTACACTAATAACGGCAGCTTGTATATGGCATCGCTTGCTTTCCTCCCGCTAGGTCTGTCTGCCGATGATCCCTTTTGGACGGATGCTTCACAATCCTGGACTTCGAAAAAAGCATGGGAAGGAGAAGAGTTTCCGAAAGATCATTCTTATCATAAAGAATAAGTGAGAATCAGCGTCTTATAATAGTTTCCAGTCGCACTGGAAACTATTGTCCATTCACACCGGAAACTGTTTTATCACAGCCAGCTCTTGACTTTTCCTTTTTTATTTTGTATCTTTGAAGGTAGTAAAAAGAAGAAAAGCAATATGAAACGTATAAAATATAAGACATAACAGCAGTCAATAAGGCATCTGTTTCCATCTATAAAGGAATGGAAAAGGGAGAAAATCAGCACTGATTTTCTCCCTTTTTGTTTATATAATTCCAAGGTTACTCAGAAATTTCCCAAAAATAGTTTTTAATAAACTTGGATACCGTTTATAATAAACCCTTCAACTATTTATTAAAAACGCTCAAACGGTTTATTATAAAACTGTAAGGATATTATTGTAGCCAAGCCGAAAGGATATTCATATTTGAGCAGAAGAATCATTAAAACGGTCAATATTATAGACAAATAGTCAACGACAGAATTTGACAGCCAAAGAAACAACGCCAAGCAAAAGACAAAATTTTAAAAGAAATACCATAAAAGTATTAGTATCTGCTAATATTATATTTGTCTCCCCCTTAAAATAGTCTTACCTTTGCTCATCATTAGTTATGGCCTTTGATTCAATAACGAATAAAACATTAACCATATAAATAAAAGTATCATGAATAAACAAACCTTTTTAACACTACTTGCTACATTCGCACTCCTCTTCAGTTTCACTTTCTCCTGCCATGCCAAAGGAAAAGACAAAGCTAAACACGTTGTTTTCATCGGTTTGGACGGCTGGGGAGCCTACAGCCTTCCCAAAGCAGATATGCCAAACGTAAAGAAACTGATGGAGGACGGAGCTTACACACTGAAAAAGCGTTCTGCCCTCCCCTCTTCCAGCGCCATCAACTGGGCATCCATGTTTATGGGAGCCGGACCGGAACTTCACGGATACACCGAATGGGGATCTAAAACACCGGAACTTCCCTCACGCGTATTAAATAAGAATGGTATCTTCCCTACTGTTTTTCAATTACTGCGCGATGCCCGCCCGGAAGCGGAAATCGGTTGCCTGTATGAATGGGAAGGAATTAAATATTTAGTAGATACGCTGTCTTTAAGTTATCACTATCATGTTGCCGACTGCAACAAGACTCCGAAAGAACTGGGCAATATGGCTTCTTCTTATATAAAGGAGAAACACCCCGCTCTTGTAGCCATCTGCTACGACGGTCCGGACCACACCGGACACACTGCCGGACACGACACACCGGAATATTACGAGAAACTTAAAGAACTGGATATGTATGTCGGCCAAATCGTTCAGGCGGTAAAAGACGCAGGAATGCTGGATGATACCATTTTCATATTAACTTCCGATCACGGAGGTATCGATAAAGGTCATGGCGGAAAAACCATGCAAGAAATGGAAACTGCTTTCATCATATCCGGCAAGAATATTAAGAAAGGACTCCGGTTTGACGATGTAAGCATGATGCAATACGATGTGGCGTCCACCATCGCCCGCATCTTTCATTTAGAACAACCACAAGTTTGGATAGGTAGACCCATGGAGATTGTTTTCAAATAATCATTTAGGATGATTAACAGGAAGGGAAAAGGAGAAGCTAAAATAACTGGCTTCTCCTTTTTTATTTATCTATCCACGCTCATAAGATAGGAGATTATAAATACTATTTCTTATAAGTAACAAAATGAGCAGTCATAATAGTTTTATTTCCTATAAGTAATAGAAATCACACCTCCACAGCTGTTAATTACCGAATAATACTTGCATCAACATACATATCCTTATACCTTTGTCCCCCGGTAACACAACATAATATAACTTCAATCATAAAATGTACTCTTTTGACATTCTTAATAAGCAATCCAACTGATTAAAGCAGCATTCAAACACTCTGATAGGACATCTTATCTTTTGTTTATTCAAATTAAAATACAATACGATAGAATTGTATTAGTAAATGATAAAATACTACTTGTCTGACGGAGCATTATCGCCTACTTTTGCATCATCAGTTATTGGTTGAAGTTTCCATGGATCAATCAACAATTGAATAGAGTTTATAATCTAATACAATAAATTATGAGAAGAAAAATTTATTTTCTACTATTCTTTTTTCTTTGCCTGACTAGCATTCCACTGGCAGCCCAGGATATTGAAATAAAAGGAATGGTAACAGAAGCTACAACAAATGAACCCTTACCAGGAGTCACAGTCAGAGTGAAAGGTAAAGACACCGGCACAGTAACAGACATGGATGGTAAATACTCCATCAAAGCGAATAAAGGGAATATACTGATATTCTCAACAATAGGTATGAAACAAATAGAAAAAGCTGTCACGTCCGGAACTCCAATCAATGTATCTATGGAAGAAGATAATATCGCTCTGGAACAAGTAGTAGTGATTGGTTATGGTACAGTGAAGAAGAGTCATCTTTCGGGGGCTGTAGGTTCGGTTAGTGCAAAAGAACTTAACGGTCAGGTTGCTTCTAACGCAGCCACAGCCTTACAAGGGAAAATACCCGGAGTATCAGTAGCCAGTTCCAGTGGTGATCCCAATGGAAGTATGACGATCAATGTTCGTGGTATCAGCTCTTTATCCAACAACAATCCACTTTATGTAGTAGACGGAGCATTTGGAGATATCAGTATGGTCGATCCTAACGATATTTCCTCTATCGAAGTTTTAAAAGATGCTGCTGCGGCAGCAATCTACGGTTCACGTGCAGCAGGTGGTGTTGTACTGATTACCACTAAAAGCGGTCGTAAAGACATGCCGACTAAATTAGATGTCAATTTCTTCACAGGAATCAGCCAGACTCCCAAAACACTGAAAGTTTTTAATGGAGAAGAATACAGCCGCTTCGCACGCTACTACAAATTAGCAGGCGACGGTTATGGTGCAGAAAACGGAGCTACCCCTTTCATTGGTGAAGGAACAGACTGGCAAGACGTGATGTTGCGCACAGCCATGACTTATAAAGCCAATGCTACCATCAGCGGCGGTTCCAAAAGCGGTTCTTACAGTTCATCTGTCAGCTACCTTAATAAAGAAGGTATACTGCGCAACACTGATCATGAATCTTACAATATCCGTTTGAAAAGCGATTATTCTTTCTTCGACAATCGCTTGACAATAGGTGAATCTATGATTGTAAATCTGACAAAAGGTAGTGGATACATTCATCAGGATACCATGTTCGATATCTTTCAGTTCCCGTCAGTAGTACCGGTATACGATCCTACAAACGCAGGGGGCTGGGGTACTTCCAATGACATCAATTTACCGAATCCATTGGCTGAAATGACAGTCAACGACGAACGGACAGAAACAACCAAGATTTTCCTCAATGCCTATTTACAGGCTGAAATCATCAAAGGACTAAAGTACAAACTCAATGTAGGTATCAGAAAAGAGCATACTAAGTGGCGTTATTACAAGGATGTATACGATTTAGGAACATTCGGTAAAAACGACAAGCCCGACCTTGAAGAAAAATCGTCAACATGGGAATCATGGGTATTAGAAAACACCCTGAATTATGACCGTACATTCGGCAAACACAATTTGTCACTCCTTGCCGGATACTCTGCCCAGAAAGACAAAAGTTACAGCCTTTATGGTAAAAATGGAGATATGCCCCAGTTCATTGAAACAATGCCGGGCAATGTAGATCCTTCCAACCTGAAAGCATCCAGTTCGCTGAATGAACTTGCATTGGTATCTCTGTTCGGACGTGTCATGTATTCCTTTGACGACCGTTATTTATTCTCGGCATCTATTCGCCGTGACGGTTCTTCACGTTTCAGAAGTGGACATCAATATGGTGCATTCCCTTCTGCTTCTATTGGATGGAACATCAACCGCGAAAAATTCTTTAAACCTTTAGAGAATGTATTCGATCAGTTGAAGCTGCGTTTTAGTTATGGTAAACTCGGTAATCAGGAGATGACCAGCTACTATCCGACACAAAGTGTAGTATCGGACGGCATGAACTATGTGATGAATAATTCGCCTTGGTTTGGTTCTATGCCATATGTGCAGGCAATCTCACCCGCCAATTTAACATGGGAAAATACGGAGACCTATAACATCGGTTTAGATGTCAGTCTGCTAAACGGACGATTGACGCTTACTGCTGATGCTTACGTTAAGAATACAAATGATGTGCTATTACCTATTCCTTCTACCGCATCTACCGGTATCAGCGGAAACTCTATTCAGAATGCGGGACAAGTACGGAACAAAGGATTCGAACTTGCGGTCAACTATCGCGGTGCCATCAAGGAAAAGTTCAACTATTACATCGGTGCCAATATCGCAGCCGACAAGAATGAAGTGACCAAAATAACATTAGGCGGACAAAACCTGATGATCTCCGGATACAGCGCACACGGTGCCGGTGGTCGCGGTATCAATATGTTTGCAGAAGGGCACCCGATGTCATATTTCAACCTGATCGAAACAGACGGATTATTCCGCTCGGCAGAAGAGATCGCTAATTATAAAAACAAAGACGGTGAACTCATCCAGCCCGCTGCACAAGTTGGTGATGTCCGCTACAAAGACTGGAACGGTGACGGCAAAATAAACACAGATGACCAGCATGACGTAGGAAGTCCGTTCCCCGATTTCACTTTTGGCATAAGACTCGGCGGCGAATGGAACAACTTCGACTTTAACCTTTTCTTTGACGGAATGGTAGGCAACAAGATATATAATTATCCCCGTTATCGCCTGGAATCAGGAAACTTCAACGGAAACATGAGTACCGTATTGGCCAATTCATGGAGACCGGACAATCAGAACACTGATATTCCTCGTTTCTCTAAGACTGACGGTGCAGACAACAAATGGGCATACACCGACAGATGGCTGGAAGACGGCTCGTACATACGTTTGAAAACATTGGACATTGGCTATACATTACCCAAAGTTCTGACAAAGAAAATCAAACTTGAAAACGTAAGAATATACACTTCAATGGAGAACCTGTTCACATTGACCAAATATTCCGGCTATACCCCCGACCTGGGTGAAAGTTCTGTCGCAGGTGTTGCTTACAATGTATTCTCAAGAGGTATCGACCAGGGACGCTATCCATTGCCCCGTACTATTTCTTTCGGAATACAAGTCAACCTGTAATACCTTAAATTAATATTAAACATTAAACAGTTTATGAACATGAAAAGAAATTGGTTATCATATATGTGCATGGCAGCTCTTTTTTCCGGAGCGCTGACATCGTGCAACGAATCCAGCTTTTTGAATCTGTCGGACCCCAATTACTTCACGGAAAGCAACTTCTGGAAAGATAAAGCAGATGCAGAAAGTGCTTTGGCAGCCGCCTATTCTCCGATAAAAGGAGCCATGTACGGATACTTCGGCGCATTTGACGGCTGGCTAAACTTAAACGGTCGTGGTGACGATATCTACACAATCAAAGGAGAAGAAGTTCCGATGTGGAATATTGCAAACTTCCTGAACTCGCCCTCTACCGGAAATGATCCTTACGGAGCGCTTTATTCAGGCATCCAGCGTGCCAACATCGTACTGCGGTATATTGATCAGATACCTGCATCAGGTATTACTGAAGAAGACCGCTCGATGATCAAAGGCGAAGCACTCTTTCTGCGTGGCTATCAATACTTCCTGTTAGTCAACAATTACAAAGAAGTGCCTTTGAGACTGATTCCATCCAACGAAGATGAAACCAATAAAGCCGCTGCTACAGAAGCTGCATTATGGGCACAAGTAGAAGAAGATCTGGATAACGCCATCAAATGCAACCTGCCAGTAGAACGCTCTACTGCCAAAGAACGCATAACTAAAGGTGCAGCTATTGCAATGCTGGGCAAAGTATATGCCACCCAACACAAATATCCGGAAGCCAAACAGCTATTAGGTACATTACTGAAAGCTCCTTATTCTTACGAATTGATGGACAACTTCGAAAAGAATTTCACAAATGAAGAAGAGTTCAATAAAGAATCCGTATTTGAACTGGCATACAGTCCGGACGGAGACTACTCCTGGAGCAATGAAAGCGGTATCTGTTTAGGTTGCTACATTCCTCAGTTTATCGGCCCGGTAAAATCCGGCGGATGGGCTAAATTAATGCCGAACTCCCTGATCGTAGGAGAGTTTACAAAAGAAACACGTCCGAGTGATGCAGATACCAAGTTTGACAAACGTATGTATGCCAGCCTCTTTTTTGATGCTGCCAACTATGGAGATAAAGTTCCTAACGAGAAATGGTATGGAAATAATTACTCCATGGATGATCTTTGGGAAGGCAATGAAGGAAAAATGGCAGGCGGAGCACCAAGTTTCAACGTCAATGGAACAGCAGGTAAATTCCTGATAAAGAAAAATACCGCATATTATGTGGATGACAAGGCACCGGACAACATGGGCAACAAAGAAGGAAGGTCCAGCAATTTGCGCGTAATGCGCTTTGCCGAGGTACTGTTGCTTTATGCTGAAGCATGCGCCAAAACCAATGATCCGGATGGTGCCAACTATGCTTTAAAGCAAATCCGCCAAAGAGCAGGACTTACGGAAAAGACTTTTGCACAAGCTGAATTAATGAATGAAATAGAACACCAATGCTTATTGGAGTTCTTTGCGGAAGGACATCGTTTTGACGATTTGAAACGTTGGTATTCGCCCAGCGAAATTCAGTTGATCTTCAAGGCGAATGGAAAACAAGGTGCGGAAAACTTCCAGGAAAAACACCTTTATTATCCTATACCGACAAGTGAACTAAACAATAATACTGCCATGGAACAAACCAGTTTATGGAAATAAAAAACCTAGCAAGATTAACTTAATAAAGAAACAACATGAAAAAGATATATTCATTATTATTCGTATCCCTCTTTCTATTCATTGGATACTCTTGTGACGATGGAAGTCTGAGTCACAGTGACGTCTACATCCCGGACCCGGTAGAAGAAACAGACGAGGATGACGGATTCTCAGCCGAACCCACTACAGAAGCTGTCATCAAAGTACAGTTCGGAGAAGGGCACGAACATCAGATAATCGATGGCTTCGGATGTGCCTTTGCAGAGTGGTCACATCGTATATGGAACAACATGATGCGCGAAGATGTAGTCAATGACCTTTTCGGAGAAAATGGCTTGAAGCTTAATATTTTCAGAGGTGAGGTATTTCCACACTATCAGAACCCTACCACAAACGTCATTGACTTCGGAATGAACCGTACCTTCAATCTTGCAGCCAACGACCCTTCTATGATCAATGATTACTGGAGAGACTTTAACGGTTCCGGATGTGGCGAACAAGTACAATTAGGTCAAATGTGGCTGGTAGATATCCTGCAGAAAAAATATAAAGATGTGAAATTTATATTCTCTACCTGGAGTCCTCCCGGAACTATGAAATCTAACGGAAAGCCCTCAGGCGGTAGCCTGGCGTCCGGTTCGGAAGACGCATATGCTAACTATCTGATTGACTTCATCAAAGCATACACTGAAAAGTTCGGCATTGAGATATATGCAATATCACCATCTAATGAGCCTAACAGCAGTGGAACGGGATGGAACGGTTGTAGCTGGAGTTATACCAATCTGGCTAACTTCTGCCAGAAGAATCTTCGCCCGGCTTTAGATAAAGCAGGTTATCAAGACATGAAGATTATCTTTGGAGAGCACTCGTGGTGGAAAGCAGGAGTCACTTTTCTTGAAAATGGCTTGAAAGCCTGTCCCGATCTGGTTAACTCCAACATTATTGCAGCAGCTCACGGATACACATTAATTGGCAACACTGAGTTTGTACAATCACCACTCTGCGCTGAAAATAATATTCATTTATGGAATACGGAAACCAGTTCTACAGACACATACGATCCATCCTGGAAAAACGCGATGCAATGGGCTACTACTTTCCATAATTATCTGGCAGTTTCCAACCTGAACGCATTTATCTGGTGGGCAGGTGCACGTCCTTGTACGAATAATGAAGCGTTGATCAGACTGGAAGAAGCACTTCCCGGAACCAATTATGAAAGAGCGTCCCGCTACTACAGTTACGGACAATTTACTAAGTTTATCCCGGAAGGAAGCCGACGTGTGGATATCAAGACTGTTGCTCCCGAAGGTGACGAAGAAGCATTCCCGAAAGAACTGTTGATGACAGCTTACATCAAGGACGACAATTATACGATCGTACTGGTAAACAATTCTACAAGCAAGGCCTTCGAAACCAAACTGGAAATTGAAGGAAAAGAGTTTCAGACCATGATCTCGTATACATCAGATGAAGGAGTTAAGTGGCAACGCAAAAAAGTAAATCCATCTCTCAGCGGATTGCGCTCCATTACAGTCCCTAAGTTTAGTGTAGTAACCATCACTGGTAAAATGAAAGATATTGAAGCTGAATAAATAGTCTAAATAAACAATGAATATCATGAAAAGAAATCTATTATATTTGGCAGGATTCCTGCTTGCAGCCGCTACTGTTTTCTCCGGCTGTAATGACGATGATCCATCCTATCACGACTTAGTGCCGAATACGCAGGAGTTGATCATTAATTTGGATGAGACCCCGGAAGGAATCATTCAAATAGTTCAAGGCAACGGCAATTATAAAATTACAAGTTCCAATGAAGATGTAGCAACCGCCATTGCCGAAGGTAACAAAATTAAAGTAACAGCTCTGAAGGCCGGTAGTACCGACTTATCTATTACCGACTGGGCTAAAATGAGTACCAATGTCAAAGTCATCGTCGATCAGTTAAGTGAACTGGTTTTGTCCAATTCGGCTACAACAATGTATCCGGGTGAAAACAAGACAGTCAATGTTTATACAGGAAACAGAGGCTACAAAGTAACAGTTGACAAAGAATCTGTCGTGAAAGCTACAGTAGATGAAGAAGGACATATACAGATAGAATCTCTGGCACCAGGCAATGCAACAGTTACAGTGACCGACAGACTGAACAAGAGTGCGGAATTTTCAGTAAAAGTAATAAAGAAACTTGTAGTTGACAATAGTGAAGAAATTGCTTATTTGACAGTCGGTGAACCTTTGACAATCAAGATTCTGGACGGTAACGGAGGCTATACCTGCACAAATAATGGTTCTGCCACTTATCTGAAATGCACGATAGCGGAAAATGGAACAGATGTTATCATCGAAGGTCTTAAAAGATATCGTTTCAACAAGACGGTAACAATCAAAGACCAGGAAGGAGAGTCAATCAGCATCAATATAGTCTATATCGACGACCTATATCTGGAGAATCCATCATATCGTTACTTAATAGCAGGTTCATCTTCTTATCAGTCTGTCTCTACCTCGGCAGTGGGTTCCATTACTCATTCGGAAGAGTTCAATATGTCCGAAATTATTATAAAAGGAACAGGAACTTATGCCAGCGGTTTTGCAGTTCAGTTTACAGGTGATTTGACGAAAGGCAACAAAGGTGATGCGGTACTGTATAAAGTAACAAGAAATGCAGTGGACAAAAAAGTGAAATATCCGATAGAAGATTGCCGGATCGATAAAGTGGAAGATGGTTGGTACTGGGTCAGCTTCTTAGAACCCAATTGCACCATCCGCTCTTATATGATTACCAAACAATAGTTTATAGACTTGACACATGTATTTTTTGAAAGTACCCCCATACTTTCAAAATGACAAAAGTACAAAGAGACTGTCCCTACAACACCGTATATCTCAGGTATGTCTGGCTTGTAAACAGTCTCTTTTGTCCTGTCAAGTAATACAAAAAGGATCGCAAGCCGATGCTTTACTCTAATTTTATGAATTGATATGAATAGATATGATAACAGACTACATATTCTCACGAAAGAATATGATGAGCTCATCTCACGTGAAAATGAAAAGATACTGCCCGGCAATGGTGTTTTTGAACGATACAAATATCCCATTCTGACAGCAGACCACCCCCCGCTGGAGTGGAGATACGACTTCAATCCGGAAACAAATCCCTATCTGATGGAACGTTTCGGCATTAACGCCGTATTCAATGCAGGCGCTATCAAATTCAACGGGAAATATCTTGTTATGGCACGGGTAGAAGGACATGACCGCAAATCATTCTTCGCCATCGCAGAAAGTCCCAATGGTATCGACAATTTCCGCTTCTGGGAATATCCGGTACAACTGCCGGACTTATATCCGGAAGAAACGAACGTCTACGATATGCGTCTGACAAAACACGAGGACGGATGGATATACGGTATCTTCTGCTCGGAAAGCAAAGATCCGGACGCACCCGCAGGAGACCTCACTTCGGCCATCGCAGCAGCAGGAATCATACGCAGCAGGGACCTTAAAAACTGGGAACGCCTGCCCAACCTCGTCTCCCAAAGCCAGCAACGGAATGTGGTGCTGCACCCAGAGTTCGTAGACGGAAAGTATGCGCTGTACACCCGTCCGCAAGACGGATTTATCGACGCCGGAAGCGGTGGAGGCATTTCATGGGCATTGATAGACGATATCACTCATGCAGTGGTCAAGAAGGAAATCGTCATAGAACAGCGCCATTATCACACGATCAAAGAAGTGAAAAACGGTGAAGGGCCTCATCCCATCAAGACTCCCCAAGGATGGCTACATCTGGCACACGGAGTCCGTGCCTGTGCTGCCGGGCTCAGATATGTCCTATATCTGTATATGACGTCTTTAGATGACCCCAGCAAAGTAATCGCCCAGCCGGGAGGTTACTTCATGGCACCTGTGGGAGAAGAAAGAACCGGAGATGTATCCAACGTCTTGTTTTCCAACGGATGGATCGCGGATGAAGACGGAACGGTATACATCTACTATGCTTCCTCCGACACACGGATGCACGTAGCGACTTCTACGATCGAACGACTAATCGATTACTGCCAGCATACACCGGAAGACAAACTCCGTTCCACGACTTCCGTGAAAAGCATATACGATATCATAGAAGCCAATAAGCTCGTGATGTCGGAAAATGCCGTTGTATTATAGTTCCGGAAGCAGTATTATCATCTGTCTTTCAGGATGTTCCATTCTGCATGATGGATGTTAACATCTGAGTTGCAGGGTATTAACAGCTGACACGTCAAGTATTAACACCTGACGTGTCAGCTATTAAAGCCTGAGAAGTCAGATAAATAGTATCAGTATGAGTTAAAATAATATTTGTTTCTTCCCCACATTCGACCTACTTTTGTACCTGATAGATTATTAATGTACAAAACCTAATCAAAATAGCAACATGAAATTACACACATCCGATCTTCTGATCATCTGCGCCTACCTCATTGCCATGATTGTCATCGGACTCATACTGAAGAAGCGAGCCGCACAAAATATGGACTCCTACTTCCTGGGAGGCAAATCACTGCCCTTCTATATGCTTGGCCTGTCCAATGCATCCGGAATGTTCGACATCACCGGTACGATGCTAATGGTTTACTGGGCATTTGCCTACGGATTCAAAAGTCTCTGGATTCCCTGGCTGTGGCCGGTATTCAATCAGATATTCCTCATGGTTTATCTGTCGGTGTGGTTGCGGCGTTCCAATGTGCTCACCGGAGCCGAATGGATCAAAACCCGCTTCGGTAAAGGCAAGGGAGCGACACTCTCTCATACCATCGTTGTCGTATTTGCGTTATTAAGCGTACTCGGATTTCTGAGTTACGGATTCATAGGAATAGGCAAATTCATGGAAATCTTTATTCCCTGGGAAGTCATTTCACCCTACATTCCTTTCACGGTATCACCGGAGTATGTTCCGCATGTATACGGTATCTTCTTCACAGCTATCGCCACCTTCTACGTCATGTTGGGGGGAATGCTGAGCATCGTATGGACAGATGTCGTACAGTTCCTTATCATGACGGTGGCAGGCATCGTTATCGTAGTGATCGGTATGCAGATGGTGGCGCCGGATATGATACACTCCTTTGTACCTGCCGGATGGGATTCCCCTTTCTTCGGATGGACGCTCGATATTGACTGGAGCAGCCGGATGAGTTTGCTGACCGAACGAATGGCGAACGAACCTTACAGTCTGATAGGTATCTTTGTCATGATGGCGTTGCTCAAAGGCATCTTCATGAGTATGGCAGGGCCTGCGCCCAACTATGATATGCAGAAAATTCTGTCCTGCAAATCTCCCAAAGAAGCGGCGATGATGAGCGGTTCCGTATCCGTCGTGCTGTTAATTCCACGCTATCTGATGATTATGGGATTTGCATTACTTGCCATCTATTTCTTCAAGGAAGACGGCGGACTGACACAGATGGAGGTGACCCGCACGGACTTTGAGACAATTCTTCCCCATCTGATCACACGATATGTTCCGGCAGGATTTGCAGGATTATTATTGGCAGGTCTACTGGCAGCTTTCATGTCGACCTTTGCTTCTACCGTCAATGCAGCCCCTGCATATATCGTAAATGATATTTATCTGAAATACATCAACCCGAAAGCGAGTGTGAAGACACAGATACGCAGCAGCTATGTCATTTCCGTTGCAGTAGTGGTGGTGAGCACCGTCATCGGATTCTTCCTGAAAGATATCAATGAAATCTTTCAGTGGATTGTTGGTGCACTGTTCGGAGGATACATCGCAGCCAACGTACTGAAATGGCATTGGTGGCGTTTCAACGGTGAAGGTTACTTCTGGGGAATGACTGCCGGAGTAGTGGCCGCTATTGTGATGAAATTTACCGTTCCGGATGCATGGGTACTTTATTTCTTCCCCGTACTGTTCGGCGTCTCTCTGATCGGATGTATCATCGGGACTTACAGTGCTCCGGCTACAGATGAAGAGACTCTGATCAACTTCTACGTCAATGTACGCCCATGGGGATGCTGGAAGCCGATTCAGGAGAAAGCAATCGCCCGTTACCCGCATATTCAGGCGAATAAAAACTTCAAAAGAGATGCCTTCAATGTGGCGATAGGAATCATCTGGCAATGTACGCTTACCATCATTCCAATGTACCTCGTTGTCCGCGAACAGTTAGGGCTCTGGAGTTCTATCGCTTTGCTTCTGATTACCACGCTCATACTCAGAAAAACCTGGTACAAGCCTTTGTGTAAGGAAGAAGCGAGATACAACGAAGAGATGAAACAAATACGATAAGTATCAGCATAATTAATTTATATCATAAATTTAGGCACGGATGACACGGATTTCACGGATTTAAGAGATCGGTCAATTAAAAACCGCGTTAATCCGTGTCATCTGTGCCTAATAAAACAGAGAACCGATCATGAAAAGACTATCCGTAATACTCTTGTCATTTTTACTATATCTTCCGCTGTGCGCACAATTTAAAGGAACCGTCTATGTCGACATCAATCAATCGGGCACATTCGACAAAGGAGACAAACCGCTGGAGGGAGTGATGGTAACAGACGGAATGAACGTAGTAAAAACAGATAGAAAAGGCCGGTTCTCCTTATCGGGATTCGAGAAAACCCGATTTATCAGCATCACTACGCCTGCCGGATTCGAGACACAGCAATTCTACCTCCCTGTCAAGGAAGACAGAAAAAGCTATGATTTTATAGTGACCGAAAGCGAACGGACCAAGACCAGAGAACACTCCTTTATCCATATCACCGACACGGAAGTGACCGGAGGAGTGGGGCGTTGGGTCACCGACCTACAACAATACATAAAGAACGAACAACCGGCTTTTCTGATTCATACCGGAGACATCTGCTACGAACCGGGACTCACAGTGCACAATCAAATTGTGAATGCACAAACAATGGACTGCCCCGTCTATTACTGCATAGGCAACCACGACCTGGTGAAAGGCAACTACGGCGAAGAACTTTATGAATCGATTTATGGCCCGACATGGTATTCGTTCGATGTCGGCAACGTGCATTATGTCGTTACTCCCATCGACCACGGAGACAACCCGACCGATTACACGCAAAGGGATGTATACAACTGGCTGAAGAATGACCTCGCCCTGATGAAGAAAGATCAGGCGCTTGTTCTTTTTAACCACGACCTGTTTACTCCCGGCGATAACTTCGTATTCAAGGCAGACAAAAAGGATATCCTCGACTTTCGTACCTTCAACACGAAAGCACAAATTTACGGACATATGCACTACAACTACGTCCGCAATCAGAAAGGCATTTATACCATCTGCACCGGCACACTGGACAAAGGAGGCATCGATCACTCCCCTTCTTCATTCAGAGACATAAAGATAGATGCCAACGATCACCTCACAACGCAACTGCGTTATACTTTCATCGAACCGCAAATCGCTATTGTTTCTCCGATGAAGAATCAAGCAGCCCCCATACATCCGGAAACCGGCTATCAGCTTCCGGTCTCGGTCAACACCTATAACTCACAGGCAAAAACATCGTCTGTTTCTTATGTGCTGAGCAATCCGGAAGACAACCGGGAAATAGCCAAAGGCAACCTGTCGCCCCTCACCGACTGGAACTGGAGCGGAAATATTCAAATACCCGCTAACGAAAACGGAAAGAAACTGAACCTGACAGTGACTTCATCCTTCAACGACGGAAAGGAAGCGACTGCCACCAGTCAGTTCCTTTATCAGAAAGATTTCAAATCGACTGCTATCGCAGGGAAGGACTGGAATACCCTACTTCAGAACGCAAGTCACTCCGGTGGAATAAATGACTCCCAAATCAAACTCCCCCTGCAACTACAATGGACAGCGAACACAGGAAGTAACATCTTCATGACCTCCCCCCTCATCGCCGGACAAAGAGTATTCATTGCCACTACCGATGATAACACGTCGCTCAACACTTATATCTGTGCATTCGACTTCCATTCCGGCAAACAACTATGGAAGTTCCGCACGGAAAACTCGGTAAAGAATACCATTGCCTGCGAAAATGGAATCGTTGTAGCCCAGGATGCCTCCTGCAATCTGTACGCCCTCGACGCAGCATCCGGAAAACCACTGTGGCAACAATACATCAACTTAAAGAACTATCCCTATCTGAGCGAAGGACTGACAGTTGACAAAGGAATCGTTTATGCCGGAATCGGCGCCGGACTTTCAGCCTACGACCTGAAAACAGGAAAAGTGATATGGACCAACACGGACTGGAAACAACGGGAAGGCTCGACCACCACGTTAACCATCGCCGGAGACGTACTAATCAGTGGCACCCAATGGGGAGGACTGTATGGCAACGACATCCGCACTGGCAAACAACTCTGGAAACTCTCGGACAACGGACTCGGCAACCGAGGTGCCTCTCCGGTCTACAGAGACGGAAAATTATGGATCATCTCCTCCAAAAGCTTTTTCCTGATAGAACCTCAAACCGGTAAAGTACTCCAGCAAAAGGAACTGTCCGCCAACCTGGACGTGACATCTACCCCGCTTGTCACCGAACATGAGATTATCTTCGGCAGCGCAGACCGTGGAATCTTCGCTCTCGACAAACCGACTCTTTTCATCAAATGGAGAGCCGAGACTTTACCTTCTCTTGTATACACTGCTCCTTATTCTTCTACGCCGCAGGCGGGAGTAGAAACAAGCCCTGTATCTTCACAAGGAATTGTCTATATCGGAGCTTCCGACGGGTATTTATACGCCATCGACCAGTCAACAGGGATTATCAAAGACAAGTTGTACTTCGGAGCACCAGTTTTCTCAACGATAGCCGTATCGGGAAACAGAATGATAGTTTGTGACTTTGCCGGCAATGTTTACTGCTTTGCATCTAACTAAATTTGCCGGCCTCTCACTCTTCCTTATCATAATGAACGAAACCAATCGGTTTACGTTTCTTATGCTGGGGTACTTGTTTCTGTTTATCAGCCAATTGCGATAAAGCTAAATAGATGCCGTCCAATTCTTTGCGGGTATCTTCGCTAAGGTCGTTGATTGCCTCCAATGTTTCCTCACCTATCTGATTGATCATTGCGAAAGCTTTGCAACCTTGATTCTCCAACTCTTGTATGCGCTGTTTCAGCTCTTCTATTTCTTCATTCTTGGCTTCACTAGCCAATACATATTGGCGGATACTGACAAAAGCACGCATAATATTGATATTTACCCTAATGGCTACTTCCGAATGCAGGACACTTGAAAGCATGGCTACACCCTGTTCGGTAAAAGCAAACGGCTTGTAAGCACTGAAGTTATACTGGGGTGTCCCATTTTGGGATACCCTACTGGATAACAAAGAGTTAGCCTCTTCTGTCGAGAGTTCAAACATAAAGTCAATAGGAAAACGGTCAATGTTACGTCTTACGGCACGCTTTAACAAGCGGGTTTCTGTTGCATACAATTCCGCCAAATCGAAATCGAGCATCACCTTCTGCCCTCTGATCTCATATATTTTATTCTGAATAATCTGCAGTTCCATTTGTGTTATAGTTATTTCTGACAAAGGTACTCCAAATATCAGTCCAAGCAACGATTCACTACCTTTTTATTTTCCGGAATCGGGCCTCCCCCTGTACAGTTTTTCCCACCCGTAGCGTTGTAATTTAAAGATTATCACGTATCTTTGCCCCTCAATCATAAATACGAGATATGGCTATTACAATCAAGAAAGTCTCTACAAAGAGAGAACTTAAGAAGTTTATTCGCTTTAATTACAGGATGTATAAGGGCAATCCATATTCCGTGCCCGACCTTTACGATGACATGCTCAACACATTCAACAAAAAGAAGAATGCGGCATTCGAGTTCTGTGAAGCAGATTACTTCCTGGCATACCGGGACGACAAAATCGTAGGTCGTGTGGCCGCTATCATCAATAACCGCGCCAACGAAAAGTGGGAATGCAAGAACGTCCGTTTCGGATGGATAGATTTCATTGATGACCCCGAAGTATCATCCGCACTCATCAAGACCGTCGAAGACTGGGGAAAAGAGCGCGGCATGACTCACATCACAGGTCCTCTGGGATTCACCGATTTCGATGCGGAAGGAATGCTGATCGAAGGATTCGACCAGCTCAGCACAATGGCTACTATCTACAACCACCCGTATTACCCCGTACACATGGAGAGACTCGGTTTCGAGAAAGACGCCGACTGGGTGGAATACAAAATCTACATCCCCGATGCCATCCCCGACAAGCACAAGCGTATCTCCGAACTGATTCAACGAAAATACAACCTGAAGATAAAGAAATACACCTCCGGAAGAAAAATAGCCAAAGACTACGGACAGGAAATCTTCGAACTGATGAACGAAGCATACAGCCCGCTCTACGGCTACTCCCCGCTGACGCAACGGCAAATCAACCAGTACGTAAAGATGTATCTCCCGATTCTCGACTTACGGATGGTTACCCTCATTACCGACGCCGACGACAAGCTGGTATGCGTAGGCATCTCCATGCCGTCTCTTGCCGAGGCCCTGCAAAAGTCACACGGCCGTCTGCTCCCTCTAGGATGGTTCTATCTGCTGAAAGCACTGTTCATGAAACGCCGTGCCAAAATGCTTGACCTGCTGCTTGTAGCAGTCAAACCGGAGTACCAGAATAAAGGTGTTAACGCTTTGTTATTTTCCGATTTAATTCCGGTTTATCAAAAATTAGGTTTTATCTTTGCGGAAAGCAACCCCGAACTGGAACTGAACGGAAAAGTTCAGGCACAATGGGATTACTTTGAGACTAAGCAACATAAGCGCCGCCGTGCGTTCACCAAAGAGATTAAATAACAGCTATGGAAGAGAACGAATTGATATCTGTAGACAACAACAATGCAGTAGAGTACACTGACGACAACATCCGCCACCTGAGCGACATGGAACATGTGCGCACACGCCCCGGTATGTACATCGGTAGGCTGGGCGATGGCGCGCACGCCGAAGACGGAATCTATGTCCTCCTCAAAGAAGTCATTGACAACAGTATCGACGAGTTCAAAATGCAAGCCGGTAAGAAAATCGAAATTACCGTTGAAGAGAACCTCCGCGTCAGCGTACGCGACTACGGACGAGGCATCCCGCAGGGAAAGCTGGTAGAAGCCGTAAGCGTACTGAACACGGGTGGTAAATACGACAGCAAGGCATTTAAGAAAAGCGTCGGACTGAACGGTGTCGGTGTGAAAGCCGTCAACGCATTGAGCTCTCGTTTTGAAGTACGCAGTTACCGTGACGGTAAAGTGCGTATCGCCACATTCTCCAAAGGAAACCTGCAGACCGACGTGACGCAGGACACCGAAGAGGACAACGGAACCTTTATCTTCTTCGAACCGGACAATACGCTGTTCGTCAACTACTGCTTCAAGCCCGAATTTATCGAGACCATGTTGCGTAACTATACGTACCTCAACACGGGACTCGCCATCATTTACAACGGTCACCGCATCCTGTCGCGCAACGGTCTGGTAGACCTGCTGAACGACAACATGACGGCAACCGGCCTCTATCCCATCGTCCACCTGAAAGGAGAAGACATCGAAATCGCCTTCACTCACACCGGACAGTACGGAGAAGAATATTACTCCTTCGTCAACGGTCAGCACACCACACAGGGGGGTACCCATCAGAGTGCTTTCAAAGAACATATCGCCCGTACCATCAAAGAGTTCTTCAACAAGAACATGGACTATACCGACATCCGTAACGGACTGGTTGCCGCCATCGCCGTCAATGTGGAAGAGCCGATCTTCGAAAGCCAGACCAAAACGAAACTGGGATCTACCAACATGACTCCCGGCGGCGTGACAGTCAACAAATACGTAGGCGACTTCATCAAGTTGGAAGTAGACAACTTCCTGCACAAAAACGCGGACGTAGCGGAAGTAATGCAGCAAAAGATACAGGAATCGGAAAAGGAACGGAAAGCCATCGCAGGCGTCACGAAGCTGGCACGCGAACGTGCCAAGAAGGCCAACCTGCACAACCGCAAGTTGCGCGACTGCCGCATCCACCTCAACGACCCGAAAGGGAAAGGAATGGAAGAAGACTCCTGCATCTTCATCACCGAGGGAGACTCGGCGAGCGGTTCCATCACCAAAAGCCGTGACGTAAACACTCAGGCAGTATTCAGCCTTCGCGGTAAACCGCTGAACTCGTTCGGACTGACGAAAAAGGTAGTCTACGAAAACGAAGAGTTCAACCTGCTGCAAGCTGCGTTAAATATAGAAGACGGCATAGAAGGACTCCGTTACAACAAAGTGATCGTTGCCACCGATGCCGATGTGGACGGTATGCACATCCGCCTGCTGCTCATCACGTTCTTCCTGCAATTCTTCCCCGACCTCATCAAGAAAGGTCACGTATATATTCTGCAAACGCCGTTATTCCGCGTGCGCAACAAGAAGAAAACGGTGTACTGCTACAGCGAGGACGAACGGGTGAACGCCATCAACGAACTAAGCCCCAACCCGGAAATCACCCGATTCAAGGGACTCGGAGAAATATCACCGGACGAATTCAAGCACTTTATCGGCAAGGATATGCGCCTGGAACAAGTGACATTGCGTAAGACAGATGCCGTAAAAGAACTGCTGGAGTTCTACATGGGCAAGAATACAATGGAACGACAGAACTTTATTATAGACAATCTGGTTATAGAAGAAGACTTGGCATCATGAGAAAAGCAATATTTCCGGGTACATTCGACCCCTTCACCATCGGTCATTATTCGGTAGTGGAACGTGCACTCACCTTTATGGACGAGATAATCATCGGGATCGGTATCAACGAAAACAAGAATACCTATTTCCCCATCGAGAAAAGAGAAGAAATGATCCGGAATCTCTACAAGGACAATCCCCGCATCAAAGTGATGTCTTACGACTGTCTGACGATAGACTTTGCCCAACAGGTAGAAGCACAATTCATCGTTCGCGGCATCCGCACGGTCAAGGATTTCGAGTACGAAGAAACAATCGCGGACATCAACCGCAAACTGGCGGGCATCGAAACCATCCTGCTCTTCACAGAACCGGAACTGACCTGCGTCAGCTCAACGATTGTACGCGAGCTGCTGACTTACAACAAAGATATCAGCCAGTTTATCCCCGAAGGAATGGAGATAAATTGAAAGTCGGTAGTATCTCTATTGAGGCTGACTTTAAAGTCAGCCTCAGGGGAATGAAGATAGTTTGGATAACGCAAAGGTAACTTGCGAAACTTGAAATAATAATTAATGATGATGAAGAAGATTAAAGTATACGCCCTCCTGGTTTGTCTGTTGGCAACGTCTGCTGCACAGGCCCAAAGTTTCGGCTCTGCCGCCATGCGCAAACTCCAAATGGCGGAATTCGCGATTTCCAACTTCTACGTAGACAAAGTAGATGAAGACAAACTGGTAGAAGAAGCTATCATCAAGATGCTGGCACAGCTCGACCCGCACTCCACTTACTCGGATGCCGAAGAAGTGAAGAAGATGAACGAACCGCTTCAAGGCAACTTCGAAGGTATCGGCGTACAGTTCCAGATGATCGAGGACACCCTGCTCGTCGTACAACCCGTCAGCAACGGCCCCTCCGAGAAAGTGGGCATCCTTGCCGGCGACCGCATCATTGCCGTCAACGACTCCGCCATCGCAGGAGTAAAAATGAGCACGGAAGATATCATGAAGCGCCTGCGTGGCCCGAAAGGTTCGAAAGTCAACCTGACCATCGTCCGCCGTGGAGTACAAGACCCGCTCGTGTTCACCGTGAAAAGAGATAAGATACCTATCCTGAGTCTCGACGCTTCCTACATGATTCAGCCAAAGATCGGATACATCCGCGTCAACCGCTTTGGCGCAACCACCGCCGAAGAATTCAAGAAGGCAATGAAAGACCTGCAACAGCAAGGCATGAAAGACCTCATCCTCGACCTGCAAGGCAACGGCGGAGGATATCTGAACGCCGCCATCGACCTTGCCAACGAATTCCTCGGACAGAAGGAACTGATTGTTTACACCGAAGGCCGGACCGCACAGCGCAGCGAGTTCTTCGCCAAAGGAAACGGAGAGTTCCGTGACGGCCGCCTCATCGTATTGGTAGACGAATACACCGCTTCCGCCAGCGAAATCGTGAGCGGCGCAGTGCAGGACTGGGACAGAGGTATCATCGTAGGCCGCCGTTCTTTCGGCAAAGGACTGGTGCAACGTCCTATCGACCTGCCGGACGGCTCCATGATCCGACTGACCATTGCACGGTACTACACCCCTGCCGGTCGTTGCATCCAAAAGCCTTATGACAGTTCGACCGATTACAACAAAGACCTGATAGACCGCTTCAACCACGGAGAACTGATGAATGCCGACAGCATCCACTTCCCCGACTCGCTGAAAGTGCAGACCAAGAAACTGAAACGTACCGTCTACGGCGGAGGCGGCATCATGCCGGACTACTTCGTTCCGATTGATACGACTCTCTACACGGACTATCACCGGAAGCTGGTCGGCAAAGGAGTCATCATCAAATTCACGATGAAATTCATCGAAGACCACCGCAAGGAACTGGCCGATAAATATAAGAAGTTCGACAGCTTCAACGAAAAGTTTGTTATCGACGACGATATGCTCGCCACCCTCCGCGAAATGGGCGAGAAAGAAGGGGTGAAGTTTAACGAAGAGCAGTATCAGAAGGCACTTCCGCTGATCAAGACACAGTTGAAAGCACTGATAGCCCGCGACCTCTGGGATATGAACGAGTATTTCCGCGTCATGAATACGACGAACGAAAGTGTGCAGAAAGCATTGGAAATCCTCCGTTCGGGCGAGTATCAGAAGAAGTTGAAATAAACATCGAAAAATAAAACGGATCAACCGTACCCGATCAGACACCTTGGTTGTAGTATAAGTAAAATCATTAAAACAGAAGTATGATACGACAGTTTGGTTTTACTTGGACAGCAATCAGCTGGTTACTGATGGGATACGGTTTATTTTTTGCCCTCTCTCCTTTGCAGGCGCAGACCGCCATCAAGAAATTCTCACTAGAGCTAAAGAACGAAAGCCTGCCCGAAGCACTGAAGCAGTTGGAAAAGGCAGGAGGAAAAAACATCCTCTTCACCTACAACGGAACAGAAAGTTATCGGGTGACCGTCAGCATCCATGAAAAGACGGAACGCGAAGCCATCGACCTTGTACTGACCGGCAAACCCTTCCTTTGCATCGAACGGGAAGAGTATTTCGTCGTGCAGCGGAAGAAATCGGACAAAGCCATCGCCATAGCAGGCAAAGTATATGACGAAAAAGGAGCCCCCCTGCCCTTTGTCAACATTCTCGCCCTTGCCGCCGATTCCAGTTTCCTTGCCGGAAGCGTGACCGAAGAAGACGGCTCCTTCCATCTGCCCCCGGTAGCGGGAGAAGACTGTCTGCTGAAAGCGACCTACATAGGATACCGTCCGCAAATCATCCCCTGCCGGCAACAAAACACCATCCACCTGCAACCCGACACAGAGTTACTGAAAGAAGTAGTCGTCACCGCCTCCCGCCCGCTGATAGAACGGAAAGACGGAACGTTGAAGGCCAATATAGCCGGAACACCCCTTTCACTGATGGGATCGGCCAAAGAAATGATCTCCCACCTCCCTTTTGTCACCGGCTCGGACGGAGAATTTACCGTACTGGGCAGAGGCACTCCTGAAATCTATATCAACGGCCGCAAAGTCAGAGACAAGACCGAACTGGACCGTCTGCAAGCCAATGAAATACTATCGGCAGAAATCATCACTACACCGGGCGTACAATATGGCTCTTCGGTAGGCGCCGTCATCCGTCTGCGCACCATCCGCAAACGCGGACAGGGAATGAGCGGCAGTTTCTACACCGACTACTCGCAAGGACGCGAACCGATCGGCAACGAAGGCATATCCCTGAACTACCGTACCGGCGGACTGGATATTTTCGTAAAAGGAGACTTTGCGGAAATCAACAATCACACAACCAACATCTCCAGCCAGGACATTTATGCTTCGTCCGACTGGAACCAATCGACAGAAAACAAAAGCAAACAAACCTACCGCACCTTCAACGGCGAACTGGGATTCAACTACGAAATCGACGAAGACCAGTCATTCGGTATGCGCTATATGCCCGGCACGAACATAGGCAATGCACATACTACCAATGAAGGGACCACCCTCATCCTGCAAGACGGCAAAGAAGTAGACCACCTGCACGCTCTCCGCCAAACAGATGCCCACACCGGCTGGTGGCAGGCAGCCAACGGATACTACAACGGCACTTTCGGCAAATGGAACATCGACTTCAACGCCGACTACCTGTACGGCCGGGACCGCATCCGTCAATATGCCGAAAACAACGGAATCGAAGACGCCACTTCGAGCAACCGCGTACGCAACCACCTCTATGCCGCCAAACTCCTGCTCACCGCCCCACTCTGGAAAGGCAAACTCAGTTTCGGCACAGAAGAGACATTCACCAACCGCCACGACGTATTTCTCCAAAGCGGCTTCTCCGCCGATGCCGACGACCGCATCAAACAAACGATGCTCTCCGGCTTCATCGACTACAGCCTGCCATTGGGAAAGTTCAACATCCTTGCCGGACTGCGCTATGAATTTCAACAAACAGATTACTACGAGAAAGGGATTCACCAAGACGACCAAAGCCCCACCTATCGCGACTGGATACCGGTAGTCAGCATCAGATACACCTCCGGCAACTGGTTCTTCGCCCTTTCTCACCGGACGCTGAAATACAGTCCCAGTTATGACATGCTCACCAGCGCCGTCACCTATCAGAACAAGTACTCCTACCAGAGCGGAGACCCGTTTCTCGTTCCTCAGATACATCGTGCGACTTTCTTTGATGCCGGATGGAAATGGATCAACTTCAGCCTCAACTACGACCATTGCTGGAATATGTACACCAGCTACACCCGACCGTATGACGACATCAACCATCCCGGTGTATTGCTGTTCGGCAGGGCAAGCATTCCGCATTCCAACCGATACGGAGGCAGCATCGTCCTTTCGCCAAAGATCGGCATATGGCAGCCTCAGTTCACCACCGGTATTGACTGGTTCAACTCTCACGCAACCTCCATAGGCATCACCCAAAACTGGAATGAACCGCGATTCTATTTCATTTTTGATAACAACTTCAGTTTCCCTAAAGGTTGGTTCTTCAACATCAAAGGAGAACTGGCGCCCGGCGCCAAACAAAGTTACGCCATCTGGAAAACCGAAGGAAGAGTAGATGCCCAACTGACCAAATCGTTCCTGAAAGACCAGGCGCTGAAAGTATCGCTAACCGCGAAAGACATCTTTCACACCGCCCACAGATACTTCACCATCTATGGTGACCGTACCTTCAGTTCCAGTCGTGAATATACCGATCAGCAGCGCTTCGGTATCCGGCTGAGCTATCAGTTCAACGCCACAAAGAGCAAATATAAAGGAACCGGAGCCGGAGCAAGCGAAAAGTCACGTTTGTAATTCCCGGTTTCACAAAGATGACCAACAAGTCGGTTCCATCACAAGAGAGGCTGACTAAAAAGTCAATAGTATTCCCAATCTCCTCCTTCGGGAAGGAGGAGTACCCGTAGGGGGAGGTGGTAGGTGAACACATTAAAGTTACTACCGACTTTTTAATCAGCCCCCTACTTAGGTTACTACTGATTTTTTAGTCGAACTCAGGGAAAAGTACTATTTTTGCAGCTTCAGAATCCAGATAAAGAATGTTCCTGTTCCATAAAAACCAGACAAAACGAGAGGCCTTCGGGCAAATGTTTACGGAAATGTACCCGCGAATGGTCCGTTACGCCTCACAACTGATGGGCGACGGAGAGGAAGCACGGGACATCGTAAGCGAAGTGATGGAACAGGCCTGGAAACACTTCGACCAATTGGACGAGGCCGACCGCGGAGGCTGGATTTATACAGCAGTCCGCAACACCTGCCTCAACCGGATGAAGCATCTGCAAGTGGAACGGGACAATGCGAAAGCACTCTACGAAGCGACGCTGGCCGATGTAAAAAGTAACTATCGGGAACACGAAGCACTGTTGCAGAAAGCGGAAACGATAGCCCGAAGCCTGCCGGAACCGACTTGCACCATCCTGCGGCTATGCTATTACGAACATCTCACCTATCGGGAAGTCGCCCAACAACTCGGCATCAGTCCCGACACGGTAAAAAAACATATATCCAAAGCATTGCGTACACTACGCGAAGCCATGAAAGAATAAAGAAGGAGGACACGCTATGGAAGAAAAAGAAAAACGTACCAGCAAAGAAGAAGGTTCCGGCTACGGACTGACAGCAGACAACGACAGTTGCAGGCTGGCAGACAGCGATAGTTCTGAACCGACAGACAGCAACAGTTGCGAACCGGCAGACAGCAACAGTTGTGGACTGGCAACGGACAACCAAACCCCATTCTCTGAAAACGCAGAAATACGCCGTCTGCAAAATGCCTTTGGTGAAGCGTTGGGTGATCTGCCTCTGCCGGACGAAGTCCGGGAAGAATGGAGCACATTCCTGCAACGGCAGGCACAGCAGAAACGCAAACTTTATCTCCGCATCTGTCTATCCGGTGGTGTGGCAGCAGCCATTGCCCTGTTATTGTTACTTTGGTCCCCTTGGCACATCACAGACAAGGACGGCATCCTGCAGAACATCGAAATCTTCACCGCCCTCCATGCACCGGAACAAATTACCACTATCGAAGAGAACGGCAGAATCATCGTATCTACCCCGCCCGCCACAACCACCCGCCTCACATTGGAGGACGGAAGTCACGTCCTTTTAAGTGCAAACAGCCGTCTGGAATACCCCAAAGAGTTTTCCTCTCAGGGAAGCCGCACCGTAAACCTCACCGGAGAAGCACGCTTCGAAGTAACCAAAGACGCCCACCGCCCCTTCATCGTCTCTGCCGATAAAATGCAGACACAAGTGCTGGGCACCGTATTCGACGTAAATGCCTATCCCGGCAATGCCCCCGCCGTCACCCTGTATCAAGGACGAGTAAAGGTCGGCAAAGCAGCCTCTCCCATTGAGAAAGAAATAGTACCCGGACAATGTGCCACACTGACCACAAGCGGCGACATTCGTCTGGCGAAAGCCACACGGACAGAAAAAGAAGGATGGACCAAAGATGAGTTTTATTATGACAACACCGAAATGATAACCGTACTGCAAAATATAGGGACCTGGTATAATATCAGCGTCATCTGCCATTCTGCAGACCTTTTACACAAACGAGTCCATTTCCGTTTCAGCCGGAATGTTCCGATAAAGACTCTACTGAATGTACTGAATGATTTAGGCATCGCACACTTCCAGTATAAAGATAAACAAATAGTAGTAGAATAAACACAATCACTTCCTGGCGAAAAAACGAGCTTTCATCTGTCATCTTTCACCATTGGTCGTCAAACTCCTTATTCATCGGAGCTTCCGATGAGGCTGACTAAAAGTCGGTAGTATCTCTATTCTCCTCCTTCCTGAAGGAGGAGAATAGAGATAGCATACGCAATATGGCACCATAAAAAACAGAAATCCCTCTTCTCCGGATATTGTTCTTCCTGCTCAATCCGTTCTTCTTCTCCCTTGTACAAAAGCCCTTCACCAACTTCGAACGTATTTCTTCTGTCTCGCATAGCTCACACCTATTCTGCACATAGGTACGTGTCAATACCAAACGAATGATTTCCCGATTCGGACAGAAGCATTCATCTTTAGCCAAAGCAGCCAGCACCACATCCAGCAGGCAAAGGGTACATCGTAATTCTGTTTCCGATAATCGGTCGATACTCTCAATCTGTCCAAAGCTGGGCCAGTTGTCTTTCAAAAAGGCAAGTTTATTGGTGGAGCTTTGTAAATCAAGCTTCATCAGGCAGGGACGGGGACAAGTAGAATCATTCATCACTACTATTTTTTATTTGTTTGTGTATTTGCGTATCTCCAAAAAGAAGGCGCAGAAACTATTACTATACTATCTCATGAGAGGCTCTGGCAAGCCCGCACTAGAATAATAAGCAATAGCTCCACGCCCATTGAGATATATAACAAATATATATACAATGTGGACGTGGAGACTGACCGCCTATTACCTGCTAGTGCTAAATGTGCCAGATTTCTCATCACAGATAATAAAAACGTTATCTCCAAATCAATAAAACATATCTTCATTCAGAAGATACGCCACAAATATAGGCATATTTTCCTAATAAGAATACCATTAAGGAAGTAAAATGAGTAAATAGAAGGGAGATGAACAAAATCGTCTACAGCCAACGGACTATGTTCCTTCATCGCACGAGATACAAGAATGATTTCCCCTTCTTATTGCCTCTGCACAAAGAACAAGCTGCACGAATACCCAAAAGAAGCAGGGATACTTTGTTTATCTCCCTATTATAGTTTATCTTTGCTACTGATATAGCTAGTTGTTCACGACCGTGATCAGCTCTTACCACGGCCGTAATCAACGCTCTTCACGGCCGTGAGCAACATTTACCACGGCCGTGAACAACTAATGATGCAAGCACCTTCATCCAACAATGCAGGCATCATAAACCAAAGATAAAGGCAGGATAACTTATGTATGAACGCTTGACAGCAAGCAGGCAATCACTATATAACCCGAGTTCTGTCCAAGTCCGGAAACTAATGATTAGTTTTGCGGATCAAAGGTAGCTATATCTTTATAACAAACAAGAAACGACGAATATGTTATAACGATGTAAAGCAATGGACGAAATAGAGAAAAACAACGGTGAGATCATCATATACCGGACAGAAGACGGAAGGACACAACTTGAAGTCCGTTTGGAGGATGAGAACGTTTGGCTGTCACAACAACAAATAGCCAATCTGTTTGGTGTACAAAGACCGGCTATCACAAAGCATTTGAGAAATATCTTTGAAAGTGGAGAATTAGAAGAAAATTCAGTTAGTTCCATTTTGGAACATACTGCGAGCGATGGAAAAAATTATAAGACACAGTTTTATAATTTAGATGCCATCATATCAGTCGGATATAGAGTCAACTCCCTACAAGCCACCCACTTCCGCCGCTGGGCCACCGAACGTCTGAAAGAATATCTGATCAAAGGTTTCGCCATGGACGACAAACGTCTGAAAGAAATGGGCGGCGGCGGTTACTGGTACGAACTACTCAACCGTATACGCGACATCCGTTCATCTGAAAAAGTACTCTACCGTCAGGTTCTTGACTTGTATGCCACCAGTGTAGACTATGACCCAAAGGCAGACGAATCCATCCGGTTTTTCAAAATCGTGCAGAATAAGTTACACTATGCCGCCCACGGCCACACAGCAGCAGAAGTGATCTTCGAACGAGCCGATGCAGAAAAGCCATTTATGGGACTGACCACATTTCCCGGCGAACAACCCCGGAAAGAAGATGTACTGATAGCTAAAAACTATCTCAATGAAAAGGAACTGAAGATACTGAACAACCTGGTTTCCGGATACTTCGACTTCGCAGAAATACAAGCCATCAAACGTTCGCCCATGTATATGTCGGACTATATACATCACCTGGACCTCATCTTATCGACCACCGGAGAGCAAGTTTTGCAGAACGCAGGCACGATCTCTCACGAACAAGCCAAACAAAAAGCGCTGGGCGAATACCAAAAATATCATGTCAAAACCCTGTCGCCTGTAGAAGAAGCATATTTTGACAGTATCAAGAAACTGACAGCCGAAACAAAGAAGAAGAAAAAGAAATAAAATACAATAAACAGTATCATGGCAATACAATTTGAACTCTACAAGTCTCCCAACCCCAAGGACGAAGAAGACAAGGAACTCTACCACGCACGGGTAGTCAACTTTCAGCATATCGACACCGACTATCTCGCCAAAGAAATACAACAAGCGACTTCGCTGACCGAAGGGGATGTAAAAGCCGTCCTCGAATCGCTGAGCCACTTTATGGGATCACGCCTCCGGGAAGGGGAACGTGTTCACCTCGACGGCATCGGCTACTTTCAAGTAAAGCTGAACAGTCTGGAACCGATCACCTCGCCCAAGCTGAAAGCAAACCAAATGAAACTCAAAGCAAACATCGGCTTCAAGGCGGATAAAAAACTGAGAAGTTCGGTAAGCGTCGTCAAGGTGGAACGCAGTAAACTGAAGTTACACTCAGTGCCACGCTCCAACGAAGAGATAGACAGACTGCTGACCGCGTATTTCAGTAATAACCAAATACTGACCCGCTCGGACTTTCAAGGACTTTGCAAACTTACGCTTACCACTGCCGCCCGACATATCAAACGACTGAAAGAAGAAAAGAAGTTGCAGAATATCAATACTCGTCAGAGTCCGGTTTATATTCCGATGCCGGGGTATTATGGTAAGCCGGAAGTAGAAGACAACGTAAAATAAGGGAAAGACAGAAAGAATATGGCTTCAATAAGGGTGAGAGATGCTGCACCAGAACAAGAAAAGCAATGAGTATTGATAGAACTTTTGAACGATTGGTCTTTTTCATTTCCAAACAAGTCACTGCTTCCAAACTTTTCCTGCAATAAATGAATAGCGCCCATCGCTTCTTCGTAGGTGGCACGAAACTCCCGGCTGGGAGTAGTGGAGACTACTTCCAGTTGCTGGAAATCGTATTTATCAAGTGTGTCCAGACCATAAGTGTAGTCAGTAATGACACGCAACAGTCCGTTAGCCTCATCCAATGTTAGTTGCTTGTGCTCGATGACGTTGGAAAGGAGGTGAACAGTATTCTTCAAGTCTTCCAATTGCTCTATCTTTACTTGCTGATTGACGGCATAGCCTTTGATCAGGTATTCTTTCAAAACTTTGTTTGCCCAGACGCGGAATTGGGTACCGCGTTGCGACTTTACACGATAGCCGACGGAGATAATCACATCCAAATTATAAACAGCCGTCTCATATTGTTGGTCACTATAACTACCCATATGTGCAAATTTTGCACATGTGATATCACGTTCAAGTTCACCTTCCCTATAGACATTATTAATATGCCTGCCTATAACAGTACGATCCTTCTGAAACAATTCTGCCATTTGAGCCTGAGTCAGCCACACTGTTTCATCCTCCAACTTCACATCAATTGAAGTCTTCCCATCTTTTGTCTGATAAATGACAATATTTCCTCTATCGTTCATAAAATGCCTCCTTTTTTATGCATTGCGCCCGTCCATTGCCTTGGTTAGCAATGGACGGGCGTACAAATGTAATACTTTAAAAAAGAAAAAGGCGACATACCGGCCTTTTATTCGACCGGACAAACCCATAATTGACTCTTATATTAAAGCGATTGATTCAATAAAGTTATAATCGAACGTGCCGGAATCCGAACTGTTCTTCCACTCTTCACTTTCTCAACGGGTAGCAGATCTTCTCCTTCTACATCCGAAGTGCGATACACCTGCCATCGAGTTTTCTTGCCATTTATCTTATTGATTGAAAACTCTTTGTCTTCCTGCGCATAGTTAATGAGAACAACAGCGTATGAGCCGTCCGCATTTTTATAAGCAGAGCACATCAGTCCTTTTTGGTCCGTATCGCCTCCGGGGATTAAATTCCCCGCTTGATCGAAAGCAGAAATCGACAGGCGGACAGCTCCCGGACGGATGAAACGACTATAATTACCCAAAGCCCACATGAGTTTGGAGTCTTCTACCCGACCATCCTTCAAGTCATCATTCGTGTATTCCCGAATCAGCCCGTCTTTATAATCACCGCCGACGGCACGCCACCACTGCCAGCTCTTCGCTCCCGCATACACGATGTCATGATGGATGATACGGGCAACGTAAAGTGCCGTCTTCATCGTACGGTCGAAGCCGTGACCGCCACCTATCTCTTCGTCATTCCCCATGATACAGGTTTCTGACTGCCAGAAGCCGACGTTGTATTTATCCAGAGCTTCACGCAGTTGGCAGCGCATGGCACGCAGTTCACTCAGAGGAGTCGTTGTCCAGTAACTATGACCAAGCATCAGTCGGGGCACATTGGGCGTATCACCTAAATACGTATCCACACTGTCCGGGCAGAAGAAAGCCTGAATCTGATAGCCACGCTGCCAGTCCGTCTGATGGGTACGGAGCATACAGCGATAGTCCGAAGACTCGTTCACCATAATCTGCGTATCCATTTTCCGGTTCACAAACTCCCGGCTCAGCAAACGGACGGTCCGGGCTACTTCCCGATTGGTTGCCGGAGAGCCTTCCTGCTTCGGTCCTACCCAGTTCCAATGCCCGTCCGGTTCGTTGAAAGGACAGATATAGTTGAACTTTATTCCGTCGTGCTTCTCTATTCCTTCTACTACATCGGCCAGGAAACGGGCATATTTCTCGTAACATTCCGGCTTCAGATTGGCGGTTCCTCCACGACCGGTATTGGTAGCCAGACCGTTCTGAGTATAATATACGGGAGGGGAATTCAGAAATGCGAGGAATTTAGTGACGCCCCGTTCTTTTGCCAGTTTCAAAAAGTTGCGTTGCCCCTGTTGCTTGTTCCAGTCGTAGGTTCCGTCGGCATTCATAAAGCATTCGGTACGCATCCACGAAGAACCGATCTGACTGGCTTCTCTTTGCTCGGTACTACCTGCACCAACGTTGAAACGCCAAAGAGACAAGCCGATTCCTTTCGGTTTTCCATTCGCATCGTTCTCTGTGCTGAACAGCCAGTCGGCTATCTGGTTTTGTTTCTCCTGCGCCCACAAGCCAAGGATATGCATACTCCAGGCATCGGAAGCGCCGAAGTGTTCCATTGTCTGCAGAGGTTTGTCCACTTCAATCTGATAACGTAGGTCGGGGGCGGGCTGGGAACATCCGCCTACCATACCTATATATAAAAAAGCTAAGGCGACTGACAGTAATTTATAGTTCATCGTGAAATTTGTTTTTTATAATTTTTAAAGTGATAGTACAAAAATACGTGATTACGGCTAACTTTGGGGAATACAAAACGACCAAAAACTACCACAAATCTTGCAATGTCACAAATTATAAGGCTGAATAAAAACAAACTGGCAGGTTTAAGAATTCCTTGAACCTGCCAGTTATTATTTCATCGACTTAAAGCAACACCTTTTTCTACCTTGCTGATAACCTAATTCAGTTACTAGATTTATAAGCTCATTTAGTTGCTACCTGCATCTTCATCCTGATAGGTAAACGTACCCACCATCTGATAAGTCTTGCCATCCGCAGTATACTTATAATCTACATTAAAGACTTTCGAGTTCTGATTATAAGTACATGTACCATCAATCAAGTCAAAGTCCTCCCATGCCGAGATACTGACATTGTTACCAGCATCAACTTTCAGTACAACAGCATGTTTCTTGATATTGGCAGTTGTTTCCGCCTGTTGCTCGTTATAGAAACGTACTGCATTTTCTTCTGTAGCTTTCAATGTTCTGACTATAGTAATAGAAGTGGATGCAACTATTTCATCATTACTATCCAGTTCGTGCCGAAGAGCCTTGAAGATGTAATTACCTGAGTATTTATTTACCAGATTGAAGGATACAATAAGTGCCGAGTCCTTCTGGTTGATCTCATAACCGGCAGAAGAAGAAGCAATCTTGAAAGTTATCGCATAAAGCGAATCGCACTCCAGACCTTCTGTTTTAACTTTAAAGGGAACTCTCGCATAAGTTTCGCCGGCTTTCAATGTAGTAGTATAGGAAGGTACCTCAAAAGCACTGGCAGCAAGTCCCTGATATTTGATATCGGTGGCAAGGAACTTGAACTTTTTATTATACCAGTCAATTACACTGTTATGGCTTTCCAGAGTCACATCCACATTCCCGTCAATCAAAAGAGAGCCACTTACACCCACTGTAATGAATCCTTCCTGCACTTCACTGCTATAAGCAAGCTCTTTAGTCACAAGATTGCTGGAAGCGCCGATCAGATAGAGCGTCTTCTTATATTGCTCCTTATCAAGCGGGCTTTCATAATCACAGCTACTTAAAACGACCAATAACAAAAGTATCGGATATAGTATTTTATTGATATTCATAACAAACGTTTTTTACTTAATTATTAATTCTGTACTTCGTGTGCAAAATTACCATCCCGGATTCTGAACCAGTTTCGGGTTCTTATCCATCGTTGTACGAGGGATAGGCAGGAAGTAATCTTTATAAGAGAATACACGATGCGAACGAGTATTATTGATCACTGTTTCCGTATGGAATGCTTTACGGTCTGTGCTACGTGCAGCAATGTTCATACCTGTTACAGGCTCATTGTATGCATCGATCGCATCTCCCCATCTACGCAAATCGTGATAACGTCTGCCTTCACAGAAAAACTCCACACGTCTTTCACGCTTAATCAAATCCCGCATCGTAGTCACATCCCTTGCATCATCCGCTGTAATCCCCGGCAAACCGGCTCTATAGCGAACCATATTAAAGTATTTCACCATCTCGTCCACATCACGGCTCACTGTAATCCCATTCTCTTCATCGGTATATGTATTACTTCCCAACTCATTCAATGCTTCCACATAGTTGAGCAGCACCTCTGCATAACGCATGATCGGGAAAGTTTTCGACTTCATCATACCTTTCAGCTGATCCTCTACATAATGAATGTACTTCTTGCAGGTAAAACCAGTGTGGTTATAATCTTCAGGATGATCGGACGACGGTGCAGCAGTACCATTAGCATAGTAAGTAACTGTCTGCTTAGTTTGATTACCTTCGGTTCCGATGTAAGAAAGTCCGCTCCAGTAGCAATGGTTAAAACCTACGCTGGCATAGAAACGCATTTCCATCTTATCAAACATCTTAGCAGCATCGGATGGAAGTGTATAGTCAGAGAAAGACTGTGAACTACCACCAATGGCTTCCCAGTAATTTGTGGGATAAAGTGGTGAGTTATTGATGTCGCTACCGTCTTCCATACGGAAAGCTTTCACAGTCGCATAAGTAATATTCAACCCATTACCACCACCCAGGCTCGTAGGAGTAGCAATCCATGCCGGAGAGTCGCCAGCTGTACTAGAGTAGCCGCACATATAAATAAACTCGTCATTATTATAAGCCGGAGTTTCACCATTGAACATAAAAGCATAAGAACGAAGCGCATCTATACCTCCCGCTCCATTAGGATAGTTTTCGTCAGGCACATTCTCCGGTAGCGGTTTTGTGTCTAGTTTTCTCTCAACAGTGTGCAACTTATATTTAAAGCTACCAGCTTCCGAGCCCTTAATCAAACGTTTGGCAAGAAGAGCGGCTGTTCCCCATTTGGATTCGTCTTTGACCTGAGGCATAAAGTTGGTGCCGTCCGAACGCTTCCAGTCAGCATAAAACTCATTTCCGTTGTACCAAGGACTTGCTTCGATCAGTCTTACTCTTCCCATCAATGCCAATGCCGCTCCCGAGGTAGGCAGATTGACTAGGGTAGACGTACGGCTGGAAGGAAGATATTCGTATGCTTTCTCAAAATTCTCGCAGATATAGTTAATACAATTCTCGTATGTCTCTCTTTCCAATGACATGCTTTCCGCACTGGCATCCACATCATAAGCCGTTTCAGGCACAATGGGCACAGGTCCGTAAGCCTCTACCAGTTTATAATAGAAATAAGCTCTCAAGAAATAACAACGTCCCATAAAGTCACGCAAATCGCTCGTAGTAATATCCTCACATTCATTGATTCTTTCCAAGACGAGGTTGGCTTTACGAATACCTTTATACCAAGTACCATAGTTATTATAGAAATCACTCTGTGGAGTCACTTCGTCCACCATCAGCTGGATAGCTTTATGACGGGAGTCATTCCATGATGTAAAGTTCTCGTCCGAAGCTCCCTGATAAGGCGACCAAGCATTGGTCCACAAGTCTCCTTCATTAGGTAATAACTTTCCGGCACCATTGATATATTCTTCCAGATATTCCTTACGTTTAAATACAGAGTCTAGCTCAAAAATCTCATCGAAGTATGAGTCTACATCCAGGTAGTCGTCACAGGAGGTAAACATACTTCCTGTGCAACACATCAGTGCCATAGCGGCTATGCAATATATTTTTCTGAAATTCATAATTATACGATTTATGATAATGTTACAATTGAAACGGGATTAAAACGTCACATTAAGCTGAAGGGTGAATTTCCGTTGCAGAGGATACACGGCACCGTTTGACGATGCCTGCTCCGGGTCCCAAAGTTTCACCTTATCCCACACATGCAGGTTTTCGCCTACAAGGCTCAAGGTAGCGTTCTGTACACTAATCTTATCTCGCAACCATGCGCTGGTGAATCTATAAGACAACTCGATATTTTTCAATCTGAAATAGCGGCCATCTGCCAACCAAAAGGTAGATGCGCGGTTATTGTTCTTATTCTCACCATAAGTCAGACGCGGGAAACGCGCGTTCGGATTTTCCGTACTAGCGTCACCGGAATATTCTCTCGGTGTCCAGCGATTCTTTTGATCAGCTACAATGTTAAGTACATTGCCTCGCGTTTCCCAAGCAAACGGATAGTATCCTGACCCCCCATAGAAATATTGCACTTTACCTACACCTTCAAAGAAAATGCTGGCAGTAAACTGTTTGTATCTGAATTCAGCAGCAAAACCATACTGAAGAGTCGGAGTATTCGAATAGGATAACGGTACAATATCATCATCATTGATAACACCATCACCATTGACATCTTTATACTTAATGTCACCTGGACGCACATCAGAAGAATAGGTTTGAACAGGACTACTTTCAATATCTGCCTGATCTTTGAACAAACCTAAAGATATCAAACCGCGTTGCACTCCATAAGGAACGTCTACAAAAGACTGATAAGGATATACCACGCCTGATTGCTCCCAATAGGTTACGTTATTGCGGGCGAATGTCCAGTTGCCACGAACTGTCATTCCAAAATCTTTGGTGAAATTATGGTTGAACGTTATGTTTCCATCAAATCCCCATGATTCCATTCCACCGATGTTGGTATACGGATTGGTTACAAAACCAGCTTCTTCAGGAATGTTGGCACGTTGCTGGAAGATACCTTTGTTTTTATCCTTAAAGATGTCGGCAGTCAGTTCCACTTTGTCATTAAACATTTTCAGGTCTACACCAATATCCATTTTAGTTGTCTCTTCCCAGTTCAAGTCATTGGCACCTACGCGGCTCTCGCCAACAGTGCTACCAGGCCATGTTACTGAGCTATAATCGGTAGACACAGTAGAAAGATACGGGAAGCGGATTTTCTTGATACGGTCATTACCTACTTTACCCAAAGAAGCTCTGAGTTTGAAGAAATCGAGGAACGGAAGCTTTTCACGCGTCCATTCATACTGAGTAGGCACCCATCCCAAAGCTACTGCCGGGAACCACCCGTAGCGGTTGCCTTTCTTGAATTGCTCGGAACCGGTATATCCTACATTGAATTCAAACATATAAGTATCCTTATAAGAATAAGTAGCACGAGCAGAAATAGCCTGATAACGTTTAGGAATGGAACGAATTCTTTCATCCAATGTGGTGTCGTCATCATCATTATTCAGATAAGAGTCTTTATTTTCCTGACGGTAGGCATTAAGTAATCCGGTCACACGATGGTCTTCGCCAAAGATTCTTTCGTAATTGATATTTCCTTCAAAATAATACTGACGGGCAATGCGGCGATAATCGCTGTAAGTCATATCAGTAGCACTCGATGTACGTTTAGAGATCAATGCTCCATTCTGCTTTCTTCCTGTGGCATAATATAAGTCCGGAGTCTTGGTACGATACTGGTCAAAGTAGCCGGTATAGTTAAATGAGAATACGCCTCTTGCAGACAGTCCTTTTGTGATGAAATCCAACTTCTGATTCAGACTGGCATTCATACGGGTGGCCTGTGTTTCACTGATCTTATACCCTGTATAGTTCAACTGTACATAAGGAGAAACCTCATCCGAGTTTCTACCAAATGATGGAAGAGTACCATTGGAGTATTTCACCGGAACGATTGTTGCCGGAAGATTAGCTTGCGCCGACCATAATGCATTGTTATTATCACCATATCCCGGAGAATTACGTTTAGTGATAATCGTTTCCATATTCAAAGAGAGTAGAGTTGTTTTAGTCATATTGGCGTCTACGTTCGCTCTGAAATTATATTGATGGTAATCCACATTAGTATTATGTTTACTTACCGACTTATCTTGTTTGAAAACAGCTCCCTGGTTCATGATACCCATACTTACATAATAACGTGCATTGGTACCACCACCAGAAAGACTCAGGTGATGTTGATTGTCAATCACATAGTCATTCAGAATCACATCTCTCCAATTCACATTCGGATAAAGATCCGGATCGAGACCGGAACGGAACAGTTGGATTTCAGAATTAGTATAAATCGGATTCTTACCTCTGACAACACGTGCTTCATTAGCAAGGTTTGCATAGCCCACTGCATCTACATACTCCGGCATGCGGGGAGAATAGGAATATGTGGCATTTGTCTTGAAGTTAACAGTTAACTTACCGGCTTTACCTCTCTTGGTAGTTACAATTACTACGCCATTGGCACCACGCACACCATATACGGCAGTTGCCGAAGCATCTTTCAAAACTGAGAAACTTTCAATATCTGCAGGGTCGAGTGTATTCAAGTCACCTTCTACACCATCAATCAAGATCAGTGCCGAAGCATTTGCCCCAAACGTACTGATACCGCGTACCCAAAATTCAGAGAAGTTATTGCCCGGCTCACCACTACGAGTCACACCAATGATGCCCGGCACACGACCTTGAAGCATATTGGATACAGAAGTGGCGGGAACCTGCAACTGTGCCGGATCAACAGAAGTAATAGCTCCCACAACAGAAACTTTACGCTGTGAACCACGACCTACTACCACTACTTCATCCAAACTACTGATACTTTGTTTCAAGACAATAGTCTCACGCTCTTTAGATTCGGTTACTTTCACTTCTTTATTCTCAAAACCTACATAGGAAAACACAACGGTAGATTTAGGAGGAATATTGTTTAAGCGGAACTTTCCGTCCAAGTCGGTGATTACTCCAATAGATGTCCCTTTCACAGCAACACTCACGCCTATGAGTTCCAATCCGTCTTCACCGATGACAGTACCGGAATATGTCAACCCTCCCTGAGCGTATGCCATAGAAGAAAAGAGACTGCATACTATAAATAAGATGCTTATTATTTTTTTCATGATTAAATTCTGATTAATGTGTTTATTCTATTGAATACTTTCTTAATGCCGGCTCGTAGCGCATAGCAATCCAGTAACCACCATTCCCGTCATAGCTAATATCTTGAGGTCCATTAAATAAAGCAATATCAGGTGAACCATCATCGGTTCCATGTACAGTGGATGTACCCAATACAGTAGTTACATATCTTTTCTCCATATTCTCATCATAAGCGATTTTACGTATTACGTGACTATTATCCCCCTGACAAACGAAAATATTACCATCTTCATCTATTGTAAGACCACGTAAATACTGGAATTTTGCTTCATCAGCCAAAAAACCGTCTGTAGTTCCTGTATTATTCTGGTTAATCTGCTCGTAAGCATGTGTACCATCTTCTTTTACCCAAACTTTCAGAATCTTATTTTTATCAGTAGTTACATAGAAACAATCTTCAAAAGCACTATAAGCGATGTAAGCGAAAGGACCGCCACTAAAATCATTATGTTCAAACAAAATCTCATTATTAGTTGGATTATCGACTTCAATACGTCCTAAACGACCTCTTGCTGTAACATAATACAACCATTTATTGTCGCCATCCAAAGCGACAGCCCAAAGGTCAGTACCTGAACTGATATCACAAAGCCGAGAAGGAACCCATGCCTGCGATTTCTTATAGACATAAACGGTATTAGCACCATTAATGGTAGCACCATAAGCCAATGTTTTATCATTAGATATCGCCACTTTCCCAACGACAGGTCCATTCTGTATAGTAATCACAGCATCTTCGTCTATGGAGACATAACGTACACTATTATTTTCCCATGCCTGACCTACAATACCTGACTGCTCATCAATGCAAGCAACACCAAACATCTGCCCAAAAGTTGCCTCAGCCAGACTTCCATCTTTACCGGCACCATCAGCTCGTACAAAATCACCGGCAATAGTAGATACATTCTCAGACACAGAATATTTAAAAGTCTCATCAGCCACCACAGTCTGATCATTCACCTTAACCGTAATCTTATTGAAACCTTCTGCCTGACGTGGCGCCATACAATAAATCGTAGTATTATCTACTCCCACTACGGCAGCCTTGTTCTCCTTTTCCATATTATCTGTGAATAATACGGTTACCACAGATTTGTCATTTCCAAAGTTATTACCTATAATAATCACTTTCTCTGCTACCCGACCGGTATCCGGCGTAAAATAGTCAATAGTGACAGGTTTGTTCGGGTCATAGGAATCCGTACCTGATTCCTTGTTGTCATTACAGCACATCAGCACCAACGACAAAAACCCTAATAAGGGAAGAAATAGTCTTTTCATAACGTTTTTCTTTTTACATATTAAATTATTGGTTCACTAAAAATTCTTTATTGGCATATCAGCGTTATAAACGCAGGAAGATAAAACAGCACATATAATCAGGAAAAAGACATCGATTGACGAATGACTTTAGTTTTTTAAAGATTATATTAGTTTTCATTTTCATAATATTAGTTTATTTCGTTGTTATCTACAGCAAAGATACGAATGAGTGTAGATTTTACATTATAAAAATCATTCAAAAAACGTAGAGAATCATTCATAAACGATTTACACACGTTGGCTGCAAGAAACACAACTCCTTTCTTCCTCTTTAGCAGGACTTTATATGAATATGAATAATATAGATCGAGTTTAATAATCTATAGAGTAGATATTCAATGATGACGGACTACCTTTATACAATGTCTCTACATTTATTATTAACGGCGCCGAATTATCGGAATTATAGCATCGAATGACTGCTTCACCCTTTTCATTCGTTTTCACATTCGGATTCCAGTATAGTGTGCGGCGAGAATCTTCCGTATAGAGAGGAGCGCCATCAGGATAAGCTGGTGAATAAAATTCCAAGGGCTCATTATATCCTTGTATATAGGTATGACGAATCCCCCGCCGGGCTTTATAAGTTTTGTTCGGGTCCCAGTCATCAATCGTAGTGATGGAGCAAACTACTACTGACGATTTCTGCAACGGACCTTTCTTCATAGTCTTTCTATCTTTCTCACCCCAAAGTGCATCTGGTCCGGAATCCGCACCTATAGCATCCTGCAAAGACAAATCACTCAAATCTCCATCCTGCCAGCGACCACTCCAAAAATTATTTGCTGTAAATTTCGTCACTCTATTACTCTGCTTGTTCATCACAAAAACAGATTCCCCCCCTGCCTGATCATAATAAAGCATGATAGATTTAATAGCATCCACATCTTTGTCCAACACATAATCCGTTTTACCATAAGATAAAACCCCGCCGTTGACTATAAATAAAACTCTTGAGTTATTATAGTGCAGGCTCAGCGAATCACTCAATCTGAAATTAGGATTTAATTCCTTCAACAGCATAGGCAGATTGTACACCGCTTCTCCTTTATCACGCATTTTATCTACCACCTGCGTTATATTATAATAACCCAGAATCTCTTTTTCAAAGCGTTCAGTTTGCTTCAATAACAAGTTCAGACGCTTGGCGTTCACCACCACTTCATCCAGCAAATGATGATCCGGTCCGAATACAGAATCTTTATAAGCAATATCCAAGGTGTCCAACAACTGTTTCAAATCACCCGCCTCTTTCCATTCCGGATTCAGCTCATAATAATCAAGCTTCCGTAAGGAAGGCTCAAAAAAATTACGGAACAACTTCACGACTGCCTGCTTGTTCCACTTCTTTCCCTCGTTCCGTGTCTGTATGAGAGCATCCATAGAACCGCTAAAACCATCTACCGGCGCACTAAAATACCCCAATGAATCCGTTTTTGTCATACCTGCAATAGAGACCGAATCCCTGCGCGCAAGAATACTCACCCCGACATTCCGTAACGCCTTACCGAAATAAGATTCGACCTGTCCATACAGGGTCAGCGAGGTCTCCGGAAGATACCGAGGCAAGAAAGGACGTTTACCTATCAGTCGGGAAAGGTCATACTTCCGCCAGCCACGTACCAACAGAAGGACATCCAACATTTTGAAACGTTCGGCAGACTGGTTCTCAAAATAAAAACCGGGTTGATGAATATAGCCTTTCAGATCGGAGACAAGCAACAAATCCGTATAAATGGAATGATCGTATTCCCGAAAATCAGACTCTACACCGTTGCGGATAGATACAGAAAGATTGGCCTGTACCGGACGATTCAGATGATCTCTCACTTTAATCCGGCAAGTCACCGGCTCAAAAGGACGATACAGGGCGTGATCCGTTTTACAGGCAAGGAGCATGGAAGAACGCGGCATCACATAACAAAAACGCTCGCATAACGTTTCCCCTTTCAGATTGACCAGAGATATCTGTTGCACTCCGGGCGGTAGTTCTTTAGTCGAAATCCGGAATTGGCAGTTCAATTCATCTTCAAAGTCCAGTGTCATACATTTGTAAGGTCGCCCCTGAGAAGATACAAAAACAGCCAGTGTGTCTTTCATTGCCTGTGAACTGCGGGCTACAGTGATATCCAACATTTCCCGCCGGTTATCGATTCGGAGTACATATCCTTGTGGAAGAGCTTCCGGAAGGTCAAACTGATAAGTGGAGCCTTCATAATCAATTTTTGCCACACCCGCCTTTTCTTCGGGCTTATACTCAAAGTAACCCATCCCGTCATGCAATGAACGGATATGCGCCAGTTCTTCACCACTCGGCAAAACCACTGTTCCCTCTACATCAGCAGCTCCTTTGTCACGGCTGGTGGCTTCAAAAGCTACAATCGAAGATATGCCTTTAACCAGTTGTCCACCCTCCGGAAAAAAGCGGACTGTAAACTTCTTCTCTTTATCCTTCGGCCTCTGTTTCATCGAAGCGTCCATACGATAGGTAGCTATACTCCGAGGAGTCTCTTCATCGCTCAGCCGTTTCCGATAGACGGGTAATACACGGGAAAAACAGGAAGGGTTATCAAAAGCAAGCATCCACTTTGTATAGGCACGCATTTCATAATAACCGGTAAAGAAGGTATTGTTCAAAATGATTTGTCCCGTTCCCTCCCCATCCGTAAGCTGAATAATTTGCCGCTCTACGACATTTCCCAACTGGTCCAGTAATTCTACATACAAAGGTTTGCTGATCGTCGTCGGTAAGTTTTGTTCAGCCGTCACTACATACGCTTTGAACCAAATCGTATCACCAAGGTAATAACTTGCATTATCCAAATGAAGACTCACTTTCTCGCGAGGGTACGCATCTGCGAAGTTCTGCGCATAACGGAAATATCGGGAAAAGATTGTATCGGATGACTGCGCATAAACGTTCGCTGTACACAAGATGAACAGAGTGGTAATAAAAAATGCCTTCCAGCTTTTATCATGTTCGTGTAAAGAATCAGATTCCATTTTCTGCAAGTATTAGATTCGGTTATTTGATTGATTGCAAAATTACAGTTGTTTTATTTTATTCGCTGTAAAAATCATGCAGAAAGGGTAGAAAATCATGCAATGAATCATTTGTCTATACTAAATACAAGATTTATTTGTACTTTTGAGAGTGAATATCAAGGAATACATAATATCTGAAACGATGAAAACATACATTGCGGCTTTCTTCCTCCTGCTATCCGCCACATTTGTGGCAGCCCACCCTTACCTCATCCAAAGATTGGGAATAGAACAAGGCTTATCCAACAATTATGTATTGAGTATCACGCAGGACAAGCAGGGATTTCTGTGGTTCGCCACCGAAGAAGGGCTGAATAAGTTTGACGGAACCCGCTTTATCACCTACTATAAAGAGGAGCAATCTTCTTCTGTTCAAAGCATTACCGGCAACGAACTCAATGAAGTGTACGCCGATCCCGTGCAGCCTGTTATCTGGATAGCCACCCAGCGGGCAGGACTCAACGCTTATAATTACGAGACACAAAGTTTCAGCGTCTACCAATATAATCCGGAAGACCCGCAAAGTCTGATAACGAACGATGTCACTCACATTACCTCATCCGTACAAGCCGGCAAAGGGTTATGGGTATGTACTTATTACAGAGGTATAGAGTATCTGGACATCGCTACCGGGAAATTCACTCATTATAACAAAAGCACAGTACCCGCCCTTCCCTCTGAGCAGACCTGGACAGCCACGGAGGCTGAGGATGGCAAACTATACATCGGACACGTAGAAGGCGGGTTGAGCATCCTCTCCCTGAATGACAAATCCGTGAAGCACTTCGTCCATGATCCTCAAAACCCGAACAGCCTTCCGGGGAACGATGTGCGTTGTATCTATAAAGATACCAACGGAAATATATGGATCGGAACCAGCAAAGGACTAGCCCTGTTCAATGCCAATACAGAAACATTTACCAACTTTCATAACAACCCGGGGAATATTCACGGAGCATTGTCAAGCTATATCTTCTCCATCAAACAACTCAAAGACAACAAACTCTGGATTGCAACAGAACTGAACGGAATCATGATACTGGACTTACAGCAAAATCAGTTTCTGCTGCCCGAACAAATACGCTTTGAGTTTATCCGCGAAGGGGACAATAACTACAGTTTGTCCAACGCCAGCGCACGGTATATCTTTCAAGACTCTTTTAATAATATCTGGATAGGGACTTGGGGAGGAGGAATCAATTTTATCAGCAATGCTCCTCCCGCATTCCATACATGGAGCTATTCACCCACCCAAATGAATGAAAGTTCGCTGAGCAACAAAGTCGTTAGCAGCGTCTGCGATGACGGACAAGGAAAATTGTGGATAGGAACTGACGGAGGAGGTATTAACGTATTCGAAAACGGAAAACGGGTGGCCATTTACAATAAAGAAAACAGAGAACTCCTGTCCAACTCAGTGCTTTGTTCGCTGAAAGACTCGGAAGGCAACCTATGGTTCGGCACCTATCTGGGCAACATCAGCTATTACAATACAAGACTGAAGAAGTTTCAGATCATCGAACTGGAAAAGAATCAGCTTCTCGACGTACGCGTCTTCTATGAAGACAAGAATAAAAAGATATGGATAGGAACTCACGCAGGGGTGTTCGTTGTAGACCTTGCCAGCAAGAAGGTGATTCATCATTATGACACCTCCAACAGCCAGTTGCTGGAAAACTTTGTACGCAGCATTGCCCAAGACAGTGAAGGACGTTTCTGGATAGGAACTTTCGGAGGAGGAGTCGGGATATATACGCCGGATATGCAACTGGTCAGGAAGTTCAACCAATACGAAGGTTTTTGTTCCAATACGATTAATCAGATATACCGGAGCAGCAAAGGTCAGATGTGGCTTGCCACCGGTGAGGGGCTGGTATGTTTTCCTTCGGCCCGCAATTTTGACTATCAGGTTTTTCAAAGAAAAGAAGGACTGCCCAATACACATATAAGAGCTATCAGTGAAGATAAGAACGGCAACATCTGGGCAAGTACCAATACCGGCATCAGTTGCTATATCACCTCTAAAAAATGTTTCTATACCTACGATCACTCCAACAACATCCCACAAGGAAGTTTCATCAGCGGATGCGTTACCAAAGATCATAACGGGCTCATCTATTTCGGCTCTATCAACGGATTGTGTTTCTTCAACCCCGATATTGCCATAAACAGTCCGCAGATTCCTCCTGTGGTTATCACTAAAGTGAGAATTCCCGGACGACTCACAAGTCGGGAGAAGAACGAAACCGCTATTCCCATTTCCGAAGGAGAGATAGAATTGACTCATGAACAAAATAGTTTTAATCTTACTTTCAACGTACAGGACTATTCACTGGCCAACCAAGTGGAATATGCCTATATGCTGAAAGGACTTGAAAACTCATGGTATACGATCAACGAGCAAAACAGCGTCACCTTCCGCAATATTCCTCCCGGCAAGTATGAGTTTCTGGTAAAAGCCCGCCTGCACAATCAGGACTGGTCGGAGGACACGACATCTCTCAGGATACATATTAACCCTCCTCTCTGGCTGACATGGTGGGCAAAACTTATTTATATTCTGATCACTATCAGCATTATTTATACTATTATCCATGCCTATAAGAAGAAAATAGACCTCGAAAGCCTCTATACGCTGGAAAAGAAAAACCACGAACAAGAACAAGAATTGAATCAGGAACGCTTGCGATTCTATACTAACATCACTCATGAGCTGCGCACACCACTGACCCTGATCCTCGGTCCGCTGGAAGATATGCAGAAAGACACGTCACTGCCGACCAGACAGGTGCAGAAACTTTCTGTCATCCACCTGAGTGCCCTCCGGCTGCTCAACCTGATCAATCAGATTCTTGAGTTCCGGAAAACGGAAACGCAGAACAAAAAGCTATGTGTTTGTAAAGGCAACATTGCGCCCCTGATTCATGAAATCGGACTCAAATACAAAGAACTCAACCAAAAGAAAGCGATTGACTTTCAGATTCAAATAGAAAAAGAAGAAATGCCTCTGTTCTTTGACAAAGAAATCATCACCATTATCCTCGATAATCTGATTTCCAATGCCATCAAATATACGGAACAGGGAAAAATAACCTTGAGCTTGTATCCCACCACACGAAACGGGGTCACTTATACGGAGATTAAAGTCAGTGATACGGGATACGGAATCTCTGCGGAAGCCTTGCCTCATGTTTTCGACCGTTACTATCAGGAAAGCGGCAAGCATCAGGCATCCGGCACAGGTATCGGACTGGCTTTAGTCCGAAATCTTGTAGAACTGCACGAAGGCGAAATCCGGGTGGAAAGCATACAGAACGAAGGAAGTACTTTCTATATCAGTTTATTAACAGATAATATCTACCCCAACGCTTTGCATGGAGACTCTACGAAGCAAACAGAGGAGGAAATGATATCAGAAGCTGTTCCGGAAGATTCTCAAAATACGGAACCGGAAACGAGCAAGCCTATCCTGCTGATTGTAGAAGACAATGAAGATATACAGAAATACATCGCCGAATCTTTCTCCGAATCTTTCGAAGTAATCACAGGCAGCAACGGTGAGGAAGGGAAACAGCAGGCTCTCAACCGTATTCCCGATATTATAGTAAGCGATATCATGATGCCGGTAATGGATGGCATCACGCTATGCCGTCAACTAAAAGAGGATGTGCGTACCAGCCACATCCCTGTCATCCTGTTAACGGCCAAAGATTCATTGCAGGATAAAGAAGAAGGATACGAAGTGGGAGCGGATTCTTATCTGACCAAGCCTTTCAGTGCTTCACTGCTGCGAAGCCGCATCAACAATCTGCTTGATTCGAGAAAGAAACTGATTGCTCAATTCCAGCAGACCGGAACGAGTCATAACCCCAATTCTCATTTGGATGAAAAGCGTTCCATAATCACCGAAGCGCTCAGCAAACTGGATAACGAATTCATTGAGAAAATCACGCAATTGGTTGAGGACAACCTTTCTTCGGAGAAGATCGACATCACTTATCTGTCCGACAAGATGTGCATGAGCGGTTCTACGCTCTACCGGAAAATGAAAGCACTGACCGGACTTTCTACGAACGAGTACATCCGGAAAGTAAAAATGCAGAATGCGGAACGGTTACTCCTCGAAGGAAAATATAATATCTCGGAAATAGCCTATAAAATAGGAATGAACAGTACAGGCTACTTCCGTCAATGTTTTAAGGATGAGTTTGGTGTCTCTCCTTCAGATTATCTGAAGCAGTTCACCTCCCCAACTCCTCCACCATCGTCTTAAACAACGATCTGCTGTCATTCAGCGGCATATCCGTAGCCAAGTCCCAGCTCATCATTCCTTTGAGCTGCTGGTCCATCGCATAACGTGTCTTGGCACGGATATTATTTTGCCCGTCAAAGACATACACGTCTCCTTTATAGGTTACTTCGTTTTGTGCCGGCCCCGTAATCAGCCCGTCCTGCACAAAACTGAAGTAAGCCTCAGTCTTCTTTGAGCCATCTTTTGTCACGCCATAGAAAGGAACGCCTGCCACCAGCTTTTCCTTTGGAATGCCATAAGCCAACGCCATCTGTATATCCGAACAGTATTTCTCCATCGGGAAGCGAACCGGCGAAGGACCGTAACACTGATAAGAAATGAAATCGACCGCAGCAATCGCCTCTTTACTAATCTTATAACACACAGGATGCAGGGATACGCTGAACACATATTTATCTCCCAATACCTCTCTCATCTTCAGAATAGCCAGACTGTAATCTTCATACTCTTTTTCAGTCTCCGCCCATTCAAAATCCAGATCGATGCCATCGAGCTTATTCTTTTCCAGTATCTTCTTTATGTTTTTGGCAAATGCAACACGGGCCGCCTCATCTGCAACCATCGCTTTCCACTCGCCACTGGCAGCGCCCAGACGAAGTTTTGTCTTTGTTCCTTTCACATCCGCACGGACAGACTTTATCAATTCCTCCCAACTAGTCACTCCTTTCCCATTCTCAAAGATACGGGGATTCTCAAACGAAAGCGACCCGTCTTTATTGGGACGGACGTTCAGAAAAATCAGATCATCACTCGCCCTTAAACTCTCGGCAGAAATACGTCCGCGATTGTAGAAATTACCCCGTACATACGAACTAATGAAGCAGTTTTGTTGCGCATACAACGATAATCCGACAAACAAGAGAAGGAAAAATACAATTTTTCTTGGTAGTAGCATAATAATTGATAATTAATGGGTTTTGATCGCAAAAGTAGGTACAGGCAAAGAAAACAAATGTTCAAAAATCACTATAATACTTCCAAAAATCAACATAAAGTTTCTTATTGAGAGATGTAAAACAAAAACATCCTTTTAAAAAGGGAATTAAGTGTTTTACCGGAATCAATTACATTAAATCGCAAAAGTTTTCCGGATTATAATACAAAGTGAATAACAATCACTATCTTTAGGCATAAAATCAGTTCATATGATCATTTATCTACATGAAAGCAACCGTCTAACTTAGACTGACTTTTGAAGAAATGCAACATCTATACGTATATGAATAAACTCGTACTTACCGGTCTGCTGGCAGCCGGAACCATGACGCACCTGCAAGGCGCTCAACCTGCCGGACAACGCCCCAACATCCTTTTTATCCTGAGTGACGACCACACCTCCCAAGCCTGGGGCATCTATGGCGGAGTACTGGCAGAATATGCCCACAACGCCAACATCCGCCGGCTGGCAAAAGAAGGGGTAGTGCTCGACAACTGTTTCTGCACCAACTCTATCTCAGCACCCAGCCGTGCCAGTATCCTCACCGGTCTATACAGTCACCGGAACAGACTGTACACCCTTGCGGACTCACTGGACACCTCCATCCCCACCCTTGCCACCCTGCTACAAGCCAACGGATACCACACCGGACTCGTCGGCAAATGGCATATCCAGTCGCAACCGCAAGGATTCGACTACTACTCCATCTTCTACGATCAAGGCGAATACCGTGACCCGACTTTCATAGAGAGCACCGACCCGTGGCCCGGCAACCACCAGTTCGGCGAACGGGTGCTCGGCTTCTCCACCGACCTCGTCACCGAGAAAGCCATCCGATGGATGAAAGAGCAGGACGGCAATCAACCCTTCCTGATGTGCTGCCATTTCAAAGCAACGCACGAACCCTACGACTACCCGATACGCATGGAGCATCTCTACGACGGTGTCACCTTCCCCGAACCCGAAAACCTGCTGGACTGGGGACCGGAAACCAACGGCCGTTCTTTCAAAGGACAGACACTGGAAGAACTGGAACGCCGCTGGCGCATCGCATCACAGGATCCCGACAAGTGGTGGTGCCGCTACCCCGGACTGCCGTTCAGCACCGAAGGGATGCAACGGACAGCCGCCAGACGTGCTTCCTACCAAAAGTTTATCCGTGACTACCTCCGTTGTGGCGCTACCGTCGACGACAACATCGGCAAACTCCTGAAAGCTCTGGACGAAATGAATATCGCCGACAATACCATCGTCATCTACGTCTCCGACCAAGGCTATTTCCTAGGCGAACACGGCTTCTTCGACAAACGGATGTTTTATGAAGAATCGGCTCGTATGCCTTTCGTTATCCGTTATCCGAATAAGGTCCCCGCAGGAAAACGTCTGGATGATCTGATACTGAATGTCGATTTCGCACCGACGCTGGCAGAATTTGCCGGAGTAAAGATGGAGAATGTGCAAGGAGACAGCTTCGTCAGCAACCTGGAAGGCAACACGCCGACCGACTGGCGAAAAGAAATCTACTATCGCTACTGGACCAATCACGCTATTCGTCCCGCACACTTCGCCATCCGGTCAGACCGTTACAAGCTGATCTTCTATTATGCCCGAAATCTGGACATGACTGATACGGAGAACTTCGACTTTACTCCGTCATGGGACTTCTATGACTTGCAGAACGATCCGCACGAGAATCATAATGCATACAACGATCCGAAATATGCACCTGTCATCAAACAGATGAAGAAGGACTTATTGAGACTTCGCAAAGAAACCGGAGATACGGACGGGAAATATCCGGAAATGCAGGAACTGCCTGAAAAATACTATAATAAGTAAGTGACTGGTACGGAAACTGAACTGTCGCATTTATAACTTGAACTTAGGCAGCTGCTACAAGTGAAAAAGATAGCAGTTTTGCCCTAACGCTCTCATTATTCGCGTGTATCCCTTTATTCATCGGCATTTCAAGCATTACAGCAAGTATGGTGGCAGAGTGAGAGCAAAGGTTTGCTCTCACTCTGCCACCACGGCATATAGGTCGTTTATCCTACATTATACTTTGATTTACTGGGTATTAACATCTGACGCGTCAGCTATTAACGATTGTCATGTCAGCTATTAATAATTGAGAAATCAGGTATTAACAGCTGAGAAGTCATCCATTATTGACTGAAAAATGAAATAATACCTTTCGAACGGACAGGTCAATCAGAGCAACTTATGCGGTCAAGTGAGTTGAATCGAGCTGTCATATGAACGAAATCGACAGTTGTTCCAAGAAGTTTCATTACTTGAAACAGTTTGTTTCATGCCTTGAAACACTTGGTTTCAACAGGTGGAACTAATGATGAAACTACTTGTTCTGAATATATCATGTAAAGGGATGAAGAAAATGCTGCAGATGGCAGATAAAAATGTATTAATGTATTAAAGAACGCCATTCAGGAGTCCGTGAAACTTCAAAGTTGTGCAAACAAAACCAATAAAGACAATCATATCCCCGTTTCTGCTAAAACATAATGGAAGAAAGAATTTTATTTTCACAAAAAACGACTATCTTTGTCCCTGTAGACAACGATTCACGGATAAAACCCATGTCAAAAGACTCACTTTGTGCTCAACATACAGATTGCTCAGGATGCCCCAAAGCGATGGAAAGTACTCTTATTCACAGAAATCTGCTCAGAGGGCAGCATATTCCGAAGGATAAGTGCACGCAAAACTGCATGCTCTTTATGATCGAGGGCGAATTGCTGATCAACAGTGACGAACATCCCGGAACGACACTACACGAGAAACAGTTTATCCTGCAAGCCATCGGCTCAAAATACGAGATACTGGCACTGACGGACGTATCATACATCCTTTTCTGGTTCAACGAACTGCCGTTGCTATGCGAAAACCGCTACCGTGAAATCATCGACCAGGCAGAAGGCCCGCTGACCTACACCCCAATGGTGATGAACCCGCGCCTGTTCTATCTCATCAACGACGTAGCCGCATACCTTGACGAGTCGACTCCCGCCTGCGGCAAATATATCGACCTGAAATGTCAGGAGATGGTGTATATGATCACCAATTACTATCCCCTGCCCCAGTTGAGGGCTTTCTTCTACCCGATCAGCACCTATACGGAAAGTTTCCAATACTTTGTCATGCAGAATTACAGCAAAGCAAAGAACGTCGAAGAATTCGCACATCTGGGAGGCTATAACACCACCACCTTCCGCCGTCTCTTCCGAAACTTATACGGCGTGCCCGTCTACGAATGGATGCTGGAGAAAAAACGGGAAGGCATCCTCGAAGACCTACAGCACTCTAATATGCGGATTACAGAGATTTGCAACCGGTATGGTTTCGACTCGCTGTCCCACCTTGCACACTTCTGCAAAGACTCCTTCGGAGACACCCCGCGCGCCTTGCGCAAGAAAGCGGCCAATGGCGAAAAAATCGGAAAGATCACCGATTAAGGAATTATTTCTTTAATTCTTTGGTCAATCAATCTATTTCCCCTATTTTTGCAGTCTGTAAGAGGTGTAAAACGTCGAAATTTTAGTTCTAACAATTAAATAATTTAAATTCAATCATTTATGTGGTTAAGTAATTCATCTGTAGGAAGGAAAGTGGTGATGAGCGTTACCGGTATCGCCCTTGTCCTGTTTCTAACATTTCACATGGCGATGAACTTAGTTGCAATCATCTCGGCTGATGGTTACAACATGATTTGTGAGTTTTTGGGAGCAAACTGGTATGCGCTGGTAGCTACCGCAGCACTGGCTGCTCTTTTCATTATTCACATCATCTACGCGTTCTGGCTGACAATGCAGAATCGCACAGCGCGCGGTAGCGAACGCTATGCAGTAGTCGACAAACCGAAAACTGTAGAGTGGGCTTCTCAAAACATGTTGGTGTTAGGCATTATCGTTATCGTAGGCCTCGGTTTGCACCTCTTCAACTTCTGGGCAAAAATGCAGTTGCCGGAACTGATGCACAACCTGGACATGCACGCTGATACACTGACGCTAGCTTATGCGGCAAACGGTGCATATCACATCCAGCAGACATTCTCTTGTCCGGTTTATGTAGTGCTCTACCTCATTTGGCTGTTTGCTTTGTGGTTCCACCTGACTCACGGTTTCTGGAGCTCCATGCAATCACTGGGATGGAACAACAAGGTATGGATCAATCGTTGGAAATGTATTTCTAACATCTATTCTACGATTGTAGTACTCGGTTTCGCACTCGTAGTAGTGGTATTCTTCGTGAAATCACTCCTTTGTGGCGGTGCTTGCTAAATAGTAAATTGTAAATGATTAAATTGTAAATAATATTATGATCAAGATAGATTCAAAAATTCCAGAAGGCCCGGTGGCTGAGAAATGGACCAACTATAAAGCTCACCAGAAATTGGTGAACCCCGCTAATAAACGCCGTTTGGATATCATCGTTGTGGGTACGGGTCTGGCAGGTGCTTCTGCTGCTGCATCCCTCGGTGAAATGGGTTTCAGAGTATTCAACTTCTGTATTCAGGACTCTCCGCGCCGTGCACACTCTATCGCTGCACAGGGTGGTATCAATGCTGCAAAGAATTATCAGAATGATGGTGACTCCGTTTACCGTCTGTTTTACGATACAGTAAAAGGTGGTGACTATCGTGCACGTGAAGCCAACGTTTACCGTCTGGCCGAAGTGTCCAACGCTATCATCGACCAATGCGTGGCACAAGGTGTTCCTTTCGCACGCGAATACGGCGGTACACTGGACAACCGTTCTTTCGGTGGCGCACAGGTATCACGTACATTCTACGCTAAAGGCCAGACCGGTCAGCAACTCTTGCTGGGTGCTTACTCCGCACTGAGCCGTCAGGTAAACGTAGGTACGGTGAAGTTGTTCACCCGTTATGAAATGCAGGACGTTGTGATCATCGACGGACGTGCACGCGGTATCATCGCCAAGAACTTAATCACCGGCGAACTGGAACGTTTCGCTGCTCACGCCGTAGTAATCGCTACCGGTGGTTACGGTAACGCTTACTTCCTGTCTACCAACGCTATGGGTTGTAACTGTACAGCTGCTATCTCTTGCTACCGCAAGGGTGCTGTATTCGCTAACCCCGCATACGTTCAGATTCACCCGACTTGTATCCCGGTACACGGTGACAAGCAGTCCAAACTGACTCTGATGTCCGAATCTCTGCGTAACGACGGTCGTATCTGGGTTCCGAAGAAGAAAGAAGACGCTATCAAATTGCAGAAAGGCGAAATCAAGGGAAGCGATATTCCTGAAGAAGACCGCGACTATTATCTGGAACGCCGTTATCCGGCATTCGGTAACCTGGTTCCACGTGACGTTGCCAGCCGTGCAGCTAAAGAACGTTGCGACGCAGGTTTCGGTGTGAACAACACAGGTCTGGCCGTATTCCTCGATTTCTCTGAAGCTATCAACCGCCTGGGCATCGATGTAGTGCTTCAGCGTTATGGTAACCTCTTCGATATGTATGAAGAAATCACTGACGTTAATCCGGGCGAACTGGCAAAAGAAATCAGTGGTGTGAAATATTATAATCCGATGATGATTTATCCGGCTATCCACTACACAATGGGTGGTATCTGGGTAGACTACGAACTGCAGACTACCATCAAGGGTCTGTTCGCTATCGGTGAATGTAACTTCTCCGACCACGGTGCAAACCGCCTCGGTGCTTCCGCATTGATGCAAGGTCTGGCCGACGGTTACTTCGTATTGCCTTACACTATCCAGAACTATCTGGCAGATCAGATTACTGTTCCTCGTTTCTCTACTGACCTTCCGGAATTTGCCGAAGCAGAAAAGGCAGTTCAGGCTAAGATCGACAAGTTCATGAGCATCCAGGGTAAAGAATCAGTTGATTCTATCCACAAGAAACTGGGTCACATCATGTGGGAATACGTAGGTATGGGACGTACGGCAGAAGGCCTGAAGAAAGGTATCGCCGAACTGAAAGCAGTCCGCAAGGAATTCGAAACCAATCTGTTTATCCCCGGTTCTAAGGAAGGTATGAACGTTGAGCTCGACAAGGCTATCCGTCTGTATGACTTCATCACTATGGGCGAGCTCGTTGCTTACGACGCATTGAACCGTAACGAAAGTTGTGGTGGTCACTTCCGTGAAGAATACCAGACTGAAGAAGGAGAAGCAAAACGTGATGACGAAAACTTCTTCTACGTAGCTTGCTGGGAATATCAGGGTGACGATGAAAAGGCTCCTGTATTGATCAAAGAACCGCTGGTATACGAAGCTATCAAGGTTCAGACCCGTAACTACAAGAGCTAATCGGTGAAGTTAAACATTTAAAAGAATTAGACGAAAATGGATAAAAATATATCATTTACACTGAAGGTATGGCGTCAAGCAGGCCCGAAGGCTAAAGGCGCTTTTGAAACCTACCAAATGAAAGATATCCCCGGTGATACTTCCTTCCTCGAAATGCTGGATATTCTGAACGAACAGCTGATCAGCGAAAGAAAAGAACCGGTTGTATTCGACCACGACTGCCGCGAAGGTATCTGCGGTATGTGTTCTCTTTACATCAACGGACATCCGCACGGTCCTGCAACAGGTGCTACTACTTGCCAGATTTACATGCGTCGTTTCAACGATGGTGACACCATCACTGTTGAGCCTTGGCGTTCGGCCGGTTTCCCTGTCATCAAGGACTTGATGGTAGACCGTACTGCTTATGACAAGATCATGCAGGCCGGTGGTTATGTAAGCGTTCGTACAGGCGCTCCGCAGGATGCCAACGCTATCCTGATCCCGAAGCCCATCGCTGACGAAGCTATGGATGCCGCTTCTTGTATCGGTTGCGGTGCTTGTGTAGCTGCTTGTAAGAATGGTTCTGCTATGTTGTTCGTTTCTGCAAAGGTCAGCCAGCTGAACTTGCTTCCGCAAGGTAAACCGGAAGCTCTGCGCCGTGCGAAAGCTATGTTGTCTAAGATGGACGAACTCGGATTCGGTAACTGTACCAACACCCGCGCTTGCGAGGCTGAATGTCCGAAGAACATCTCTATCAGCAACATCGCCCGCCTGAACCGCGACTTCATCATCGCTAAACTGAAAGACTAAGCGTGAGCTTGATTTGATTAATAGCATAAATCCCCCGTCGGCGTTAGCTGGCGGGGGATTTCTTTTTACTGACCAATTATTTATAGATAGCTTGTTCATTATCCGTTTTTTATTCTTTTCTTTGTGACATAAGGCCAGACAATCAAATAAATTAAATACGATGAATAAATTATTGCTGATATGGATAGTAGTCTTACTAACCTCATGCATCACAAATCAGGAGAATGCCAGGGATACATTATTTGTAAATCTTACGGATGCAACTGATTCCCAAAGCCTAAAGTTATCTGACTTCGGAAATACTGTACGTTATGTACCTTTGGAAACCAACGAAGTATGCCTGATAGGAAACAATCCCCATATAGCGCTGCTGGAAGACAAGATTGTGATTGCTACTAAAGACCAATGTTTCTTATTCCACAAACAGACCGGGAAGTATATATGCAGTATAGGCCATATCGGTGATGATCCAAGTGGATATAGCTCGACAAATTACTGGATAGATGATGCAGGTCTTTTTTACTTCTTTCGCGCACCGGACCAGTTGCTAAAATATAATCAGAAAGGAGAAATGACCGGGAAAATTCAAATTCCACATATACCTGCCGCACCCGACTTTTTCGCGTTTTCCGACTCTACCATTATTGCCCATTGTAATAGTAGTATAGGATTGGAATCCAGCAACTCTTTGCTTTTCCTCAACTCCTTTGGAGAAAAGCTGGATTCAATTCCCAATTTATTAAAATCGCCCTCTATCCCTTCTCCGGATAATATATCCAGCCTTTCTATCATAAAAAGAGGAGCAGGTTTCTTTGGAAATCTGGGAAGAAGAGGGGTAATGATTATCAAAGATAAGGAGCAAGGAGAATTACTGCTGCCTCTCTATAATCCCAGCCTATGGTCGTCCGAGAATGAAGTACGTTTCAGAGAAACCTTCACAGACACGATATACACAATTAAAAACAGGAAACTATATCCATATATGGTTTTTCATACAGATACAGATCATTCATCCGCCAATCCTTTATGGTATAGTAATCCGCAAAGTATCTACGTAGCTTATGTATTGGAAAACACACATTCTGTATTTTTTCAATACGTAAAAAACAAACAAGTCTATAATGGTTTGTATAATAAAGAAACACAGCAAACTAAGTTTGCAAAGTGCCAGCAATTCATTGTTGACGATCTCACTTCAGAGCAGGAACTGAAAGTTGACCTGTCGGCATTGTGCAGTTATAAAGGAGAATATGGATTTATTCTGGAAGCTGCCAGTATTCCTGATGCTTCTCAAAAACAATCTGACAATAAAAATGAGAATATTCCCCATTGGATGAGCCAATTGGATGAGGATGCCAATCCGGTCATAGCAATTGTATCTGACAAATGATATATAATTCTGTCTGTTTTGCCTAATAGATATGCTTTGGCAAAACAGACAGTTGAAATAGTAGCACCTATTTAAAAGTAAACAAAAGGCTTCAACTCATTTCCTTGTTTATCCACCGGATAAAGAGCTCCTTCCTTTTCTAGCCGGGCGGACATTTCCCGAATCATCTCTCTGCATTGATCCGGATGTGCGGCAGACAGCTCATTCCTTTCTTCCGGATCGTCTTTCAGATTGTAAAGCAAGGCTTTGGGTTGTTTCGGAGTCTCGGGAAGATAATAATAAATCAGTTTCCAGTCGCCCATGCGATAGGTGGTGAAGTAGCTGCCGCGGTGTGCGTGAGGGAAGTGCATCAGGAAAGACTCGGGACGCTTCTTGTCCACCTTACCGCTCAGTTGCTTTTTCAGATCGAATCCGTCTATCACGTAGTTTTGGGGAACTTCGCATCCTGCCACAGACAGAACAGTCGGATAGATATCCATGATTGTGCCCAACTGTGTCTGCATACTTCCTACTCCAATAGGCAAGTTCTTCTGTACTTTGCTCTTCTTCTCAGGCTTTGCCCAAGCTGCGATGAAAGGAACACGCATACCACCTTCAAACTCCGTCCCCTTTTTACCTCTCAGCGGAGCGGAAGAACCATAGCCACGTTCATCTCCCAATGGAGCATCACCACCGTTATCTCCTAAAAAGAGAATCAGCGTATTTTCGGCAATTCCCAGCTTTTCGAGTTGGTCCATGATGTCGCCTAATGATTTATCCATGCCTTCTATCAATGTAGCAAAAGCTCTTGCCTGCTCGTTCTTATCCGGGTCGGTGTAGCGTGACAAGAAACGTTTGTCTGCCTGGAAAGGTGAATGAACTGCGTAATGGGCCATATTCAGATAGAAAGGTCGTTTTTCTTCTACGGCTTTGGTGATCTCCCGATTCGCTTCTATAGTCAGCGCTTCACTCAAGAAGGTATCTGTACCGTGATATTTCTCCAGGTCAGGAACTGCTCTAATCTTCTGTCCCTTGATATGACCATAGCCCCATTCGCCATAATAGCTGCCGGGATGGCCGATGCCGGAACCTGCGATATTTACATCAAAGCCGATATTCAGCGGATTCTCTCCTTCGCTTCCCATACAGCCGAAATGTGCTTTTCCTACATGAATGGTTTTATATCCGGCTTGTTGCAGGACTCTCGGCATGGTAGGCATATCTTTTCTGAGACCTTTCCAGTTCCATTGGGGCGGTCCGAAAGGATTCCGGTTGTTGCTCTCAGCATTAATCCAGTTAGTGACTCCATGCCTGGTCGCATTCTGTCCGGTCATGATGGAAGCTCTGGAAGGGGAACTCACGCTCTGTGCGTAAAAAGTAGAGAAACAAATACCCTGTTTAGCCAGTCTCTCCATATTCGGGGTATGATACCAGTCATTCAGCGGATGACGCACCGGCTGACCACTCTCATCTGCGATAAAAGGAACCGACGTATCCATAAGTCCCATGTCATCTACAAGGAAAACAATAATATTCGGGCGCTCCTGAGCTACTCCGCAAACGGAAGATGCCAAACCACCCAATACACAAAATTCCTTAAAAGCTCGTTTTGTTCTCATTACATAGTATTTATGATTTATATCCTAGTTATTGTACGTGTCGCAATAGATTTAAATTTACTGAAATAAAAAGTTTAATTTCCGTATCCGCCTTGTCATGGCTTTATTTGAAGTGATCCGACTCTATAATAAAGATGTATTAGACTGATTTTAAGGGAAACAGCAGCAATATACAACAAATGCACTATGCTCACAAAGAAAAAAAGATTATTTGACGTTCTCTCTGAAAAATTATCAGATGGCCTTTTTGTTTGTTCTTAGCATGCGTGGAGAAGCACCAAAGAATTTCTTACAGAAATTGGAGAAGTGTGGCAGAGATTCAAAGCCATATTTATAGCATATTTCAGAGATACTGTTGTTTGTATTAAGCAACTCGTCCAAAATACCTTCCTTACGTCGCGCCTGCATCCATTCGTATACCGGTTCGTGGAATACATTATTGAAGATACGCCGCAGGGTACTGACAGTATAGCCGCCAAGTTGGGCAAGTTCTTCCACTGTTTTTACTTTCTTATAGTTTTGAAGGATGAAGTACTGGAAAGTGGAAGTGTATTTAGAGAGTGGATGTACCAAGCTTGCCAAATCATAGTCTGAATAATAGTACCCCAATACAAATGCCAGTTCCTTGCGCTTTAACGACAGCAAGTCCCGACAAACTTTACTTTCACTCAAATAGGATTTAGAGCCATCCAAAAAATATTTCAATTCAGGGATTATCTTTAATGGTGAATAGATTAATGGTGAAGACACCTCCTTCATAATATGATTGAAACGGAAGTCACAGAATAGTTCCGGCTGAATGAAACGATAATAAATACATTCGCACTCAGTCATGGCAAGCATCTCAAATTTTGAACCGATAGCCTGAAGAATAAATTCACCTGCTCTCAGCATCGTACCTGCATATTCTTGACTATTAACCAATACCTCACCTCTTATCAAAAAAAGGATGAAGTTTTCCTCACATTTCCGGACTGGTTGGTGATAGCCTCTTGGATGAATAACGTGAGCAATAGCATTGTCTACGGCTTTCGGGCAGTTCTGACAATCCCAAGTACCTTGACAGATAGATGACATATATTTGTGTTGGTGTTTGATTTGTTCCTGTTGGCCAACAAATGTATATGAAATCTTTTATATGACAATGAGAAAGGGAAGAAATTTATAAAATCACTCTCGTTGCAATATGTCGTAACGAGAATGATCTTATAAATTCAAAACTACATAAACTGGTATAAAAGACTATAACCTGAGAAATATTATTCTATTAATACATTAAACGCTAGGTTCGGTAGTTTCAGGCTTTTCAGTATCCCATTTAGCAGCTGTCGCTTCGATCTTTACTTCTTCACCACCAACCGGTAAAGTCAGCTTATACAAAATTTTAGTTCCAAAAGCCCATGCTGTGGTAGACTTCAAAGGAATCTCTTTTGATCCTTTAAATATATAGCTATCGCCCTTCTTTGTGTTATACCTAATCGTTATTTTAGCATCAGTAATATCTTGTGGTATCAACATCAGTGCATTACCAGGAACAATGGCACTTGTCCCGTCAGTAAAATCACCTAAAGTATATGTATACGTCGCTTCAGTGCCTTCTGGCGTCCAATCGCCAGTGTCAGCTCCTGTATAAGCAAAGGTTCCTTCGCCTTTAATGCCACTTATTGTAACAGCATTATCAGCTGCAAATTCGTAGGTATAATCTGTACTTCCTTTAATCACCTGAACATTAATTTGAGTCAATGCATGTTTAAAATTTAACGAAACAACTGGTGCTGTTTTATCCGTTTCCTTAGTCTGATTCAACACGGACGAAATAACTAAGTCTTTTTGATCGGCAGCCGTATCCCCTACTTTATAAGTAAATTTAGGATATCCCGCAATAGTACCATCAGGACCAGTATATGTAACTCCATCTGACGGAGAATAAGCAAAAAACTGTAAATTTTCATCTAATGGCCAGTAATACGGACCTCCTGCTACTGACCAAGTACTAGCATAAGTTGCCTTATTAGCTATCCATGCTGAAGACGGAAGAACCGCAGTAGTAGACATTTCTGTCGTTCCTGTATTATATGCATAAACCTGGAAACCAGCATTTTGTAAACCTTCTGTATCAAGTGCAGTTGCTCTAGTTACTGCTGTACTAAAATTAATTTCCGCCTTTTGTCCCGGATTCTCAAACTCTTCACTCTGTGAACAACCTGTAATTGTTGCAACTGCTGCAATAGCCAATAAAATCTTTTTCATAATTGTATTTTTTAATTCGTTAATATTGTTATATTTGTTTATGTTTAATCTCACTCAACAGGCAGAACCACTTCATCCTCATCGCCCCAATCACCAACATCTCCACCAATACCACCACCTCCGCCATCCGGATTAGTAGTCGGCTTCTCAACCTTAACCTTTTCATCAAGTGGCAACTCTATTTCCGTGGGAGGTTCATCAACATTTCCTCCTCCACTACCTCCACTCTCAGAATAAGTAACCACCTCCGTTATATCAATCTCCGCTTTCTGCACGGTTTTATCTACTTTAATAAAAGCCAGTGTCAGCTTTATCTTGTCACCTGCCCGGCTTATCGCGGCCTCCGGCATTCCAAAAGCAGTAAAACTACCCGTTACTTCACCCGAACGCCCTTGCGCCTCAAAGTAAATAGGAGCATCGCACATCATCCCGCAACATCTGCCCAAACAGTAACAACCCGCCATACCTTCCACACTGCCTACAATTGAAGAAACATATTCCAGTCCTTCCACCTTGATCTTGAAAAAATAGGTCTTTACCACTAATTTCGGTTTCCAATCCAGTAGAAGCTCTTCTTCACTGTTCGCTATATGTAAATCATCGATCTGCACTACGTATAAGGGATCAGGTCCCCATACCATTTTCTCCGTTCCCGCTATTCCCAGACCATTGCAATAGCCTGTAAATGCTTCAATCGTCTCATAGGCTTCCTCTCCTCTGATCTGCACCGTTTCAGTGTCGTAGTTGTAAGCCACTACCGAGTAACGCCCCGGCGGCACCTTTACTTTTCCACCTCTTACTGAAAGGTATGTATCAATCTTTCTGCCTTCCGCACTCTTCGGATAAAAAATCACCCGAACCCCTTCCGGCAACTTATCGGTAACACCGTTCCAATCTAACTTTATATCTACCCCGCTTACGGGATAATCATCCAATAGTTCGCGACGGCTACATCCGGTCAGCATCAGCAGCGAGGACAGAAGCACAAGAAGTATGTATCTTGTATCTTGCATAACGTCCTTATCTCCCTCTTTTTATCAGCCATACCAGAGAGACTTTCGCCTTGGTAGGACCTATAAAGTTATAACGTCCACTAGTTGTCCACACGATATCCCCCTCGTAAGGAGTATATTTCTTATATTCTGTTGTCAGATACCCGATGCCGAAGCTAAATTCGAGCGACAGATGGCGAGCCAGTTGCCGCGCATACCCGTAGGTCACTCCCGCAGCTCCGTAATAATCGCCCCGGTAACCGTCGCCCTTCCACTGGAAATCGTAAATTCCACCTTCAGCATAAAGCCCAACAAAATGCCCTGTCAACCGGTTGCGCTTCTGACGATTGCCCAACCAGCAACGTCCTTCCACTCCTCCCGAAAGAAGCTGATAACAGAAATCATGTTTACTGTTCAGCCACCACGGACATTTGTATTCAGCATTTAAAGACCACCTTTTGCCTACCGGAATCTCTACTTCCAGATTTGGCGCCAACGCCAAATCGTACAACAGATTATTCTTCACTGCAAGCACCGTTTTACTTTCAACCGGCCCTTCTGCCTCCGACACTACCACCTCATAAGCCATACTCTCTTTACTTTCTCCCTCCGGCTTATCAGGTTGATCGCTCGGAAGCGCCTCTTCCTGCTTTGAAACAAACAATCCGGAGACAGAAGATACCGGTTCAAAAATATTCTTTTCCATTTCCGGAACTTTGCGGACAACCGTAATCTCAGCGCGTCTCAACTTAGGTAACACGTTGCGGACAATATATCGGTAAGCCATTCCCTGATTCAACTTCTGCAACAGTTCTTTTCGCTTCACGATGTTATCCCGATGATAATCTATCAACATCAAGACTTCTTCCCGGTCCGGCAAGTCTGAATCCGACGCCACCAACTTACGAAGTTCAGACCAGTCTTCTCCTTCAGAAGTAAGTTTAATCTTTTCGACATCAACATACGGATAACGTTGCCTTAAGAACTCTCTCATCGAATTGTTTCTTCGGACAGATAATGCGGCATTGTAAACCGAATCTCCGTCAGGCGATACAAAAGTGACCACATTGAGCGCAGTGATATATCTTGAATTTATTCTTTCCTCAAGCAAAGAATCTAAAACATTAATTTCTTGATTATTAGTTTTATAACAGGAATCAACATCTGTTTCTTCCTGATCGAAATATATCACCACCCGCCTGATAGTGTCACTCGCAATCGTGAAAACCGGAACCACTGCATACACACTTTCTGATAAAGCAAGAAATGCCATGAGAATAACGCATGTATAGATTCCGTGTTTCATAATTGTTCGTTTCTGTGAACAAATATAGAAGTTATAATATAAACTAAATCATACTAGCAGAACAAAAAACAGGACATGGAAGGTTCTGTGAAACGATTGGAACGAATTTGCAAGTTTAGAAGCAAATAAGGAGGAAACAATAGATACACCAAGGCATTATATAAAGAAAAAATGCACAGAAAATCGAGTATAACCGATTATCTGTGCATTTGCAACTTTTCAATAAGCCTTTCCCACGCTGTCTGCTACCTAAAAAGAAAGTACAGAAGATTTATACAGTCGGGTCCGGCGCTTCTTCATCACCCTTTCCTCCGTCTCCACCGGGATTAGGTTTTACGCTACCGCTGCCATTGTTACTACTTCCGTCCGTATAGTCCGTATCCAACTCCGCACGACGGGTAATACTCATATCATCCAACGTGGTCTTGAATATTTTTCCAGGATAGAAAAGGATCTTTCTTTGGACGATTGACTTAGATGATACTTCCTTCTCGTCATCCGCACTCTTAGCGCGAATGGTAGGGCTGAAGATGCCGAACTCACCCATCTGAACACTCTTTCCGTCGTCAATGTCCTCCGCCATCATATCGACAAGACCGCTGACGACCAGATCCACAACTTTGCGGTGAACTCCACAAAGACGGCTCACCTTGCCACACATCTTGGAAAAACTTACTCTGCCGGAACGAACCGACTTTGCTACATACTTTTCGTTTTTGTCCTTGTCAAAACCGAACACTCTTTTTGTTACTACATACTCTAAAGCCATAATTGTTAAAGTTTAAATGGTTAAAAAAATAAAGGTTATCTGTTTGCCATTCCGTTTTGTCTGAATGACTCTGCAAAGATATAACAGGGCGCAAACCGTCCAGTCCCCTTTAGTCCCCCTTGTGTCTCCTTTCAATGGCTTTAAAGCAGTAAATATCCTAAAGTAATTCGCTTATTTTCAATCGACTATACAGATGAATATTTTTTTTCCAAAGTGCGTTCATTGCTGTTTCTCCAAATAGAGTCTGTCGGTTTCCAGTCTCCATATACCGACATACCCCCGCCCGCAATCAGTAGAGAAGGAGCGCTTCGAAATACAATTCTTTACCTGCTTACTCAGAGTCTCACTATCTCCCAATGGTCAAGTAAACATTTCCAATGTATCTTTACCTATGACGAGATATTCCCCTCTTTGATCTGTTGCCTTAACCTGTATGCAGATGCCAACATACAAAAAGATAATAAATAGAAAAGTGTGCTTTCTCATAGCTTTATAATTTTAGAAAACCGAATATACATATATATAATAGAGCAATAATACTCATTTCGGTATTTATCATATGCGAATAAACGAATTATTCTGTTTGCTCAAATAGAATTACGTACAAATTAGCTGCATTATAGTATAACCAACGAAAAAGCAACATGATACTTTGTCATACAAAACGGTCTATGAGAGAAAGGTAAAAATAGTCATGCAAATTTACCAATATACTAATCCAATGAATACGATACTGCCTTCTCCCGATTTACCCACAATGAAAAACATAGACACTGTATACTAAAACCGTATTTGAGTTTCTAATAAATTCTTTCATCGTTTATTAGAAACGGTTCCCAAGTTTATTAAAAACGCCGATACGCCTTTCAAATCTCTTTTTCTTGAATTTATGCAACAAGAAAGGCTGCAAACTCCGTAAAAGTTTGCAGCCTTTTGCTCATTGCCGGGCTACTTATGCCCTAATCCTCATAAGGATCTCCTAGATGTTTTGTTATGATCTTATACTGTTTTGATGTCAAAAACCGATGATTGTACGGCAAGTAACCTGTCGGTATAAGTTCTTTGACCAACGGGTTACAACCTTTAATCCATCGGCTGAGACAATGCACCGCATTTTTACTCGTTGTACATCCGGGGAAGTACATCGCAGCCAGTGCAGCAAAAGATAAGATTCCTCTCATTCGTTTCTAAGTTTTGATTTGAATTTTATTGTTGTTATTACGACTACAAATATACAACATAAAAAAGCCTTTGTCAAGTCCTCAAGACCTTCGAGCGTTAATAACAAATTAAAGAACTGGAGTACTGGCACATAAGCAAGGATTGCATCGTCAATGACTAACAAGTTTGTTACTAACAACTTTGTTAGTAACAAACTTGTTAGTTAATAAAAAGGCTGAGATTCCTCAATTCAGACCCATTGTGTGCGATAACAGTGAAAATCCGTGAAAGAAATCAAAAGAGACGCAAATACAAGAATATTATTTGGAAGGAATAGCAAGAAGACTTACATTTGTCATGTGATTTTTTTCATAGTATTAGATTTAAGGTTAACAAAGGTTGGAGCAAGGCGTTGCTCCTTTTTTTATGCCCCAACCTTTCTTTATTTTACCTCAGAGATTTATTACTGTCATTCCAGTACTGTCATTGACTATTTTTTCGGCTTTCCACAGATATAAACCTTGCATTGGTAAGGCGCCAAGTCCACCATTATGTTATTCGCAGCATTTTCCATAGAACGGCTGTCAAGGCTATACACCTGCTCCAAAGACAGGTCTTCCACCGTTTTTGAATTTAATTCTATAGTACGTGGAGTATCCGCCCGGTTAAAACAAGCTACCGCTTTGCGACCGTCAGCCAACGGCTTTACCCAAATATCATAATGATCTGCACGGATGCTGCGCTCCGCCTGCTTGCCCAACACATCCTGGTTGATAGCAATCAGGTCCCTATCCAACAGAACCTGCAATGTACTGTCATTCATACTTCGCACGTCATTTCCGCAAAGTAATGGAGAAGCCATCATACACCATAATGCAAAATGAGACTTATACTGTTCGTGGGTGCAACCTTCCGATTCATATCCGATACTCATACTCTTACCACCGATACCAACTACCAGCATATCCGGATCATTCCAACCGGAAGGACCGCCATATTCACTCAAAGGAGCATTGATTTCAAGAATATTCAGGATACCACGAAGCCCGCCCAACTTGTTGGCTTCCCGGTTCCAGACATCGCCTATATCTCCCGAAACGCGCCACAAATGTCCGCCTACCTGTTTTGCCCATTTCCAAGGTTCGCGCTGTCCCCACTCACAAATGGAGAACACGATGAAACGTCCCGTACCACGCAACGCCTTTCCCATCTTTGCATAGCGCTCCATAGCCTCCACCCGGTCGACAGGAGCATTGCAATAATCATACTTCAACAAATCGACACCCCACGAAGCGAAATCTTTCGCATCCACTTCTTCGTAGCCGTAACTGCCGCATACACCGCCACAAGTCTTATCGGCTGCATCCGAATAAATTCCGAGTTTGAAACCGCGCTCGTGCAGATAATCTGCCACATACTTTATTCCACGCGGGAACTTATCTTTATTAATCTGCAAATGTCCGTCAGCTCCCCGTTCGGGCAACTGCCAGAAGTCGTCGATGTTAATATAGGAATAGCCTAAATCCCGCATTCCGTTGGCTACCAGCGCATCCGCAGTTTGCAAAACCAACTCTTCGGTGAGATGTCGCCCGAAAGTATTCCAACTGTTCCAACCCATGGGAGGAGTCAGCAACAGGTCATCACCAATGCGGATCACGAGCTTTTCCGTACTGGTCCCCAATGCGTTCTTAGCTTTAAGAGTGACGGTATATTCACCTTTAGAAGCTACTGATCCTGTGATAATCCCTGTTTTCGAATCCAGTTTCAATCCTTTCGGAAGTTTCTCCGCACTCCATTCCATCGGCCGCTGACCGGTAGTAGGAATATAAAAGAGGAAAGGACTGGCAGGATAATTGCCAATCGCCCGGGGAGAGTTAATACATGGTTTTCCTTCAAAAACCTTTTGAGAAGCATCCGGTAGAGAGATATTTCCGGCAACAGATACGCTTGCTACAAAAAGAGCAAGAATAGACAAAATTACGATACAACGTGTTTGATTCATAGTTGTTTGTTTTTTATTACGCCACTAAGATAAGGGAAAAAAAGCAGGATGAATGGTGATAAACATTTTTTTTATACCTTTGCCGCCCGCAAACTAAAAAAAGAAATATGATATTCCACAGAATCTTTCGTTTCACCTATTTTCTTATTTTCTGTATATGGGGACTGCAAAGCTGCACCAAAGACGACTTAATAGAAACGCCGGCAGACACAGACAGCGAAACAACAGAGAACCCGTATGGAATAATCCGGATAGCAGAGAAAGACCTGACTCCGGATGTTTTCAAATTAATGCTTCAGGATGATGAGCCTGCCACGATTCTATTCAATAACACCCAGCGGGGATTCAGAGTAAACCAGCCCCTGCAAGTCAGCATCACCGAGCAGCAAGAGTTATTTATCCGTTTCTATTCGCCCCGTCCTGTCAAGGAGGTGACTGTGTGGGCAACCATCAGCGGATATGAAGAAGCATTCCAACTGGCAAAGTTCGATGTGCTCCCAGCTTTCACTGAATTTCATAAGGAACTGCCGATGCTGACGCAAAGCAAGCGTTACATCACCCGTTCAGGAAAAGAAATCCAGATTATGGCAAATCCACACCTGTCCGCAGCCGACTTCAAACTGGAAATAGAATGTAATGACAAATACTATCAAAAACTGCTTTCCACCAAGTCCAAATACAACGTACGTTTCTCCGCCTATAGTCAGACCGGTTCATGGGCCTATCCACTTTATCCGGCTCACGCCCGGGAAGCGGTAGCAATGATGCTGAACTACGGCTATATGTTCTCGTCAAAGGAATTTGCCGAAGAACTGGAAAAATACAGAGGCAAACTGCATAGTGACGCCAACAAAACTGTTATTGACATCGATATGCTCCTCAAAAAAGTAATCAACCACTCCGGCTTCGTTATCGGGAAAGTGACAACCGTAGACGGACTGGGAGGCGGAGAAACTTATGGACTCAACGAATGGTGCTTTCTGGAACACTACGCAGACGACGGAGCGCACACCAGCGCCACGTTTCACGAGTTGGGTCATTGCCTCGGCTACGGGCACAGCGGAAACATGACTTACGAACAAACGGGAACCGGATGGATTACCCTCTGCGCCACCGTATACAACAAACTATGCATCGAAAAGAAACTTCCGGTGTACTCACGAAGATTCATGCACACCCGCCGCTATGGCAAACTTTATGGCAGCTCAAAATACAACGCTTCCCGATACATCATCGAAGACCCTGAACTGGATGCAATCGACGGTGGACTATCGCCGATATTGAAAGAAGAGGATGAGGATACTGCGCAAGGAACACCACTCTCCTGCATCATCACCTACAAAGATATTCCCCAAGCCACGGAATCGACTTTTGCGCCCAAGGATGTCTGTGTATATGGCAACCGAATCTACATCGTGAACAATGCCAGCGGAAATTTCAGTCTGGAGATTCTGGAAGAGCAGAACGGCAAACTGACGCACATAAAAAGCCTGAAAGAGTGGACGGAAGGAGGGGCAACAAAGGGATTTGCCGCAACACCGAACGGCGTGACCGTAGCCCACGGTAAGATTTACGTTACAAACGAACAAAGCCGGACTGATATTTTTGATGAAAAGACTTTTGAACTGGTGGCAACCATCGGCACAGGCTCTTGGGGAGAAGGAAGCAACCAAACGGTTCATGCTTTCGATGTACTGGTACACCGGGGATGCGTGTTTATCCGAGATAAGAAACGGGTATGTGTATTTATCGAAGACGATATTGTCCCCGGAAAAAGCTTCAAAAATGTGCCCAATTATTGCCGGACATCGAATATGGGAGAGGCAATGGGTACTTACGGGCAGACAATCGGCAACGACGGGTTACTTTATACCACCCACCAGGGAAATAAGAAGATTTATGTATTCGACCTTCAGGCAATGCGCGAACAGGTGGAATGGAAAGCCCAACGGGTCATTAATCTGACCTCTTATTCGCCGTACGACATTGCATTTATCGGCAAACGAATGTTCGTCTCCTTTGCTACAGACAAGAATCAGCCTATCGCCCTGGCCGAAGTCAATCCGGAGACAGGGACTGTGATTAAGGATTACACAACTGTCGAAGGACACACCTTCAGTAACGTGGAAAAGATGTCAATGGCACGGCAGACATTGTTCATAGTAGACCGGAATGCACATACAGTAACGGGAATCCCTGTAGAAAAGTTGAATTAAAAAAGAAGAAGACATGAGAAAAGAAAAATTATATACCGGATGTCTGTTACTAATGGCATTAATCACAGGTAGTTGCTCGGAAGAAGAAAACCCGGAAGTCCGCTCGGCTACAAAACCCGCAGAGCCATATACAAGCTATTATTACTATTCATACGAAGCGGCACGACAGTTATCCGCCACAGACTTCGCCTTGGCTGAAGGTCAATTCACCCCCGGACCTACTTACATAAAAGGAGATACTCTTTTTGTAGCCAATATTCAAAGCGGAGCTTTTAGTCTGGAACTTTATGACCGGAACAAGAACCGACATCTGGCTTCGCTCAAAAGCTGGAAATATAAAGAGGCAGAACAGAAGTTTCCGGATAAGATTGAAGCGATCGGAATATCCGGTAACCGGCTGTACCTTGCAAACATAAGTTCCCGAATAGATGTATTCGATGTACGGACGCTGGAGTTCATCACACGCATCGGCACAGGTAACTGGGGAGACGGAATCAATCAGATGGTACACTCTCACGCTATGGCTATCACACCGGACGGAAATATCATGATTCGTACCAAAAAGAATCTGTTAGTCTACCGGGAAGCTGACGTAACTTTGGAGAATTATCAGAAAGTTCCTTTCTATTGCCGCAGTAAAGGAGATGGAATGGATGTGAATAACGGTTTCCATTCTCATCAGATGGTGCAGGATTCCACCGGTATCGTTTATCTTGCTGATTTCGGGCAATACGGCAATCAGAAAATTCAAGCCATCGACACCACACTGATAGAAAAAGGAGATCAGAAGATACTGATTGACACAGAAAAAACGCTCCCTCTGAGCTTCAATCCCTGCGGCATCGCGTTGCATGAAAATCGAATGATTCTATCTGCCCAAAACGGGTCTCTATTTATCTATGACCGAACCAAAGGGAACTGGGAAAACAGTTTTAAGTCCGTCAAAGGATATACTTTTAAGAAACCCGAGAAGCTGCTGGTAGACCAAAACACTCTTTGGGTCTCGGATGTAAACGCCCAAAAGCTGGTAGAAGTAAAAATCTATAAGAATGAAATACGGGAATATTAATTAAAAATCCATCCTCGCCACAAAGATAGTTGTAGCGAGGATGATTTCGTTAAAAGGGGAGTTTTGGCACATTTACATTTGCAGTATTAAATATCACAACAAAATATAAGTGTATATTTGAA
>ERZ1673751.70-NODE-70-length-149367-cov-13.708918_pt1 | contig 149367 bp, 147 predicted proteins | sample MGYA00580202_ERZ1673751 | MGnify/ENA primary metagenome ERZ1673751 (study PRJEB41218, sample SAMN15661780) | gut metagenome | host: Homo sapiens | place: Canada: London | collected 2015-08-20/2019-03-30 | study: EMG produced TPA metagenomics assembly of... | reverse complement strand
ATGTCTTGGCCGCGCTTGCGCTCGTAGCCGCCGCGTTCTTAGACGCAAGGGCATTCGTCTCCGACGTCTTTGCAGCTGACGCACTGGATGCCGCCGCGGACTTGGACGAGGCCGCCGCAGTCTCGGACGTCTTTGCATTAGTCTCGGAAGTCTTGGCGTTCGTTTCTGATGTCTTGGCCGCGCTTGCGCTCGTAGCCGCCGCGTTCTTAGACGCAAGGGCATTTGTCTCCGACGTCTTTGCAGCAGACGCACTGAACGCCGCCGCATCCTGTGAAGACTTGGCCGCAGTCTCACTAGCCTTCGAATTCGTCTCACTAATCTTGGCCGCCGCCGCGCTCGATGCCGCCGCGTTCTTCGAAGAGAGCGCAGAGGCTTCAGAGGCATCAGCCGCGTCAGCGCTAGCCTTCGCCTGCTGAGCGTAGTACTTCGACGAATAATCGATCTCAGCTCCATCAGGCAGGTTGTTTTCCGTCACCTTGCCGTCAGTCTTCACCGCCCACGCCTGAGCGAGCTGAGCATTCCACTTGGACGAATAGCTGTCATCGGCGACGGTGTAGTCCGTGCCGTCTTCGGTCTCTACGCCCGTCGTCCATGTCGCCCACCGCTTAGAAAGGTCACTATTGGCCTGTGATTGGGCGGCGGAGGACGCGGAATTTTGCGCCTGAGTCGTAGCCTCGTTTACCTTCTGGGTAATCAAGACCATGCTCTGGTTGATTTCATCGCGAATGCCGTCAGTGTCGGTAACGGCTTGCTGAGCAATCTTCTTCGCCTCTTCCGCCGTCGCATTCGCCGCGTCGGCCGTGCCCACGGCCTGAGTAGCCGCAGCGCTTGCATTCTGAGCCGTCGTCTTCGCGGCATTGGCCGTCGTGACGGCCTGCTGAGCCGTATTGAGCGCAGAATTGGCCGTTGTGACAGCCTGAGAGGCATTATTAGATGCCTCAGTCGCCGCAGTGACGGCATTAGCCGCGTTGCTCTCAGCCTTTTTGATGCGACCATCAAACGAATTGACGGTCGCGGTTAAGGTGTTGACCTTACCAATCGCAGAATTCGCAGTAGAGAGCGCCTCGGCCGCATTTTGCTGAGCCGTATTCGCCGTGTTGAGCGCTTCAGTAGCCTTATTCAACGCCTCGGTCGCGTCGCCCGTAGCCTCGAACATATAGTCGCCGAGGTCATTGATCGCGTCCTCTGTCTGCGTAAGGACAGACTGCCCACTTATTGCTCCGGTCGGCGTTTTGACGTAATGGAAATGAAATTCTTTTGATGCCATGCCTTACTACTCCGGCAGTTTGACAAAATAAGCGAGACGATAGAAAGGCGGACGGTCTAGCGTGAGCGTCTGCGCTTCGGATGAGCTCGTGATTGTGTGCGTATGCCCCTGCCCGCCACCGGTCGAGTTTAGATTCATCGTGTGCGAGTGCGAGCCGCCAGACGACGTTTCCCCGGACCACGTTCTCGAAGCCGCAAAGGACGCGCGAGGAGAGCCGTTGTCTGAGTCGCGGTTGTCGCAGTTGGAATAGTTCCCGTTTTGATAAAAGGCCCCCTCGACATAGCGGATCTTGTGATCGTCCACGGGGATCGCGCCTGTAATCTCCATCGTGCCGCGAGTGTGCGTATGCGCGCCCGCAGTCGATGAACTGCCTGTGTGCGTGTGCGCGGGCATCTGCTCGACCGTAAGCACCGTCTCCCCGACCGTGCCGTTGACGGTCACGCCCGGGATTGAAAGGTTGAGGCTACCTCCCGTCTGTCCCGCCTGCGCGACCGTGCTCGGCAGGAGGAACTTATCCATCAGGTTCGGGACGTTCCCGCCCAAGCCGTCTGTGCCGCCGTCGCAAAGTACGTACCGCTCGTCGGCGACGCTCTCACCCCACGGGATCAAGCGGCGACCGTCAGAGCCGCCGAGCCGACAGTTATAGAAGGGCGTGATCTGACCCGCGATAACGGATGGCGCATCAAGGTTCTTCCATACAGTCTTATCCGATCCGGGAGCGACTACACCCTTGGCGGTGTTGGGGCCGTTCGCTACGAGGCACCGGCACTTTGTACCCGTGGCGGAGAAGATTTCATTGCCCGGCTCATAGTCAAGCGAGGCGGAGTACTTCATGACCCCGCCTTGCTGGTAGTAAACCAAAAAGGACGAAAGCAAATTCAGTACGGAGTTAAAGTCTTCGCGTTTCGGCGGGATGCCGCCCTCACCGATAGGGCGGGAGTTCCATGCCCCCCAGCCTTCTTCTTGACTGAGTCGCCCCGCACCGGCTTCTTGAGCCGTCACAGGGACCGCGGCCTTGTCGCCGTTTTGGGCAATTGGGCACGACAAAAGATGAGGTGGATATTTGCTCATTCTTTGAACACTCTCTTCCAAACGAGAACGGCAAGACCAGCAGTCAAAGCCGTAAAACCGGCAATGCCGCACAAAATCAGCACGCCAATTACCTGAAGTAAAATTGTTTCTATGGATCGCCCGCAGTGAAGGTGATCAATAAAAGCCCCGCTTGGCCTGCACGTCAGCGGGGTTTGCTATTTCAGCAAGCTAATTCCAAAGCACACAATGGCAAAGGCTACAGCCGCGACCAAAGCGACAAGCACCCAAGCGGCCGCCTTGCCATGAGCCGGCAGATTCTTTTCGCTCAGCAACATCCGCACCTCCCGATTGATCTCCAGTAAAATCTTCATGTCTGATCCTCTTCATCAGATACGAAAAACCCCGCAAGACCGTCACTCCCTGCGGGGTTTGCTATTTCCGAAACCACTCAAGAATCTGCGAGATAGCTCCGACTATTTGTTTGAGGCCGATACCGATTCCGGCAAGCCCGATGCCATAGGCGAAAAGCTGACCGTAGAGCGGAAGATCAGGCGTCGTCATAAGTCTCACCAAGTCAAATGAAGGTAAAATATCCATATGTCCTCAGGTGAGTTGAGGTACAAACAACCCCGCAGGCCGCTACACCTGTGGGGTTTACTTTTTCCAAAGCTCTTTGATAGCCCTAACCGCCTTTGCGGTTACCAAGATCGCCACCGCATAAGCGATAACGTATATCGAGAAAGGTAGTTCTTGAGCCATATAGGGGGCCCTCACTAGCTCTAAAATTGGTTCCATTGAGCACCTGTCCAGAAGGTGGTCAAGAAAAACCCCGCTAAGGCCGCGAACCTTGCGGGGTTTGCTTTTTTCTCGCTACGTGGCTTCGCGCTGAGTGAATCACGTTTCAATCGTTCGCCCGGGGTTAAATACCCCAAAGTCAAAGGGTTGCAGATCCTGCCCGGCGAAGCCGAAGATCTTCTCGTCCGGGTAAATGATAAGAAAGTTCGTCAGCACGCCAGCGGGCCGGTTCAGCAGTCCGTAGGTTTGAAGGATCTGCGCTTGGAGATCGCTGATGGCGCCGATAACGACGATGCTTTGAATCGACATGTTCTGATAGTCGACTACGAATACCCGAGTATCTGTCAGTTGCGACAGCATGTTGTTCATCGTCGAGACCGTTGCGTTGGCGAGGTTGCATCGCGCTCGATAGAGGAGCAGAAAGCGGTAGTAATCATCATCGAAGCGGCACCACTCGCCCTTGACCTTCAGAAGTCGGTCCACGCCGACGCGCTGCCCCCACCAGTCAAGATAGACGCCCTGCGCGGTTTGCATATCCGCGACCATGCCGTGCAAATCCACCATATCGTGTGTCGCGTCGATCTCCTTCCGGACCTTCTCCGCGATGCCACGGATGCGCTTCGCGTGCGCGTACTGAGACTGAATGGCGTCCGTCGTCATGTCCGCGAAGTCGGCCTCGTCGCGCACGTCATCGACGTCGAGGATGTCTTGCCAAGTCTGAGTATCAGCCATGTCGGCCTCCGAAGACTAGCGAAATGGTCTCCTCGCTGAGCGTAGGACTTTCGTCCGCGGGCACATCGATGGACGTCGCCAGCCCCCTGTTATTGAGTCCGAGGAGTATTTGATTGATCGGGCTGTCCGTGACGCTCTGGATGCATCGATAGAAGCGGCTCGCGTAGACCGTAGTCGCCAGCTTCACGCGCGGATTCGAGAGCTCGCCGAGGAAGTCCGAGATGAGCGCTTTCTTGACCTTCGACTGAGTCTCAGCGTCCATACTATCGGCGAAGAAAGTCACCTGGATCTTGAGAGCAACCGCCGTCGGCCTCACGATGTTGTACGTGTATGAGGCGTTGAAGTGCTCCGTGTCCACGTAGTTCACCTGCGTCGTTCCGACCGTCCCGCATCCGGCGCTCTTGCGCTGGAAGATCGTCTCGGCGATGGCCTCGTCGTCGCCGCCCACGATGCATACCGCGATGCTGTGCGCCGTCAAGGTGATGCCGTACTGCTGTTGCGGCTGGTTCGTGTAGTTTTCGAGGACCACGCAGTCGAGGACGCCGTCGAGCTCAGAGAGGTTCGCCTGGACGTTCGCTACGGTCCCGTTGGCGTTGACTGCATAGCTCTCGATCATGCGATTCAGCAGCTCGCCGTCCGGCTCTGCGACGCGGCCCGTGACGCCCGCGGCGGCGTTCGTCACGCTATCCCAGCCCGCTATCACGGTTACGATCTGCGTCACCGTGCCCGGTCCGATCTCGATAGCTCCGTGCTCGACGGCCGAAAAGGTCGTCTCGACGGAGCCGGAGTCCGGGATCGTCACGCCACCGCCAACGCTGTGCCGGAGCTGATGGCCCTGAGTATCCTGCACGATCGCCCCGTATGGGATCACCGTCCCCCGGAGGCCCGTGCAGGTGCAGACGACGACGGTCGGCTCGGAGACGTGCCGCGTGAGGCCGTAGAGCGCCGCGAGCGCGTCGAGCCAGATGCCCGTTGCCGTGCGCGGGTTCAATTGGTTCGCCAGAAAGGCCACTTCGGAGTTCTTCGCCGCCGCCTCGGTCGTGATGATGTCCGCGACCTGCCCCATCGGGGAGGACGGATCGACGTTCAGCGGGGGATCGCCGTCTTTGGTCTTGAAAGCCTCCTGCAGGCCAGACGCGATATCGTCGCGGACCTCTTGGGTCGTCGGCACGACTACGCCGGACCGTGGATCAAATTTCAGCTCGGCCATTCATGCCCTCTTCTGTAGTGATTTCGATCTCTGCGCTCAATGTTCTTGTCGCCGGATCCAGCTTCTTAAGCGTCACCGAGTTCACAGTGAGCACACCCGGGACGCTTGACGCCGCCGTGCGCAGATCCTCGGTCGTGACGGCCTCCTGAATCGGCTGGGCGATCTGGTCCTCAAACCACTTTATACCCTGATCCCATCGGAAGACCGCGTCATGATAGAAGAGGCGTCCTTCGTTGCAGACATTCTGACAGATCGCCTGCGCGCCCCGGATCATCGAAAGATCCCCGTTGCCGTCCACCGTGAGATCCCAGTCGTCTGATAGCTCCGCCGTGTAGGCCGTATGCGTCATGCTTTCTCCTAGTGAGGCGTGCCCGTCTCGCCGTCTGGGCAGGTATGCACGTGCCCTTGCAGGCTGATGCCTCCGGCCGTAACGTCCCCGGTCGTCGTGAGGCTACCCGTCACGCTTGCGCCGCCGCCCCCGCTCACCGAGAGCCCGGACAAGCCGGAGATGTGCCCCTTCACGGAGAGGTTCCCGTCGATCTGCACGTTCCCCGTGATGTGTGTCTGGGGAGTGTTGATCGTCGCCTGCTGAGTGTTTATGTCGCAGGACGACGTCGCGTTGATCGTCTTCGCGTTCGTGTTCACGACGACCGTCTCCGGCGCCGTGATCGTGATATCTCCCGAGTCCTCGATGCGCACGAAAGTCGTCGGCGTCTGCCCCCAGAAGCCCCCGAGGTAGAAGCCATCGCTCATGTCGTAGCATCGGAAGCTACCCGGTTGAACAGCTTCGTTTCCGCCAGTAAGCGTCGACACGTCTTGCTGTGCGAAGACAGCCAAACCAACGTCCCCAGGCTTCGGGTCACAAATCAGTGCGGCCGTGCCGTGCTGAAGGCGAAACCACCTGAGCTTAGGAATTGAGACAGGCTCGAGCGCCTTGCCGGACGCACTTCGCATCTTGACTAGCGGCGTCGCGCTCAGGTATCCAGCGCCCGCGCCATCACCGGGACGCGTGATCGTGTCCACTCGCACGGGAATCGCGGTATTGACCATGCCCTTGATGACCGAGCGAATCAGAAAATCCAGGACGTTGATTTGTGAGCCCGATGTAAACGCGTTCTGCGGCTGTGCATACTCTGACATCTCATTCTCCTAACCACATGCCATCAAAGGACGTTTCCCAAGAACTCGCCCTAGGGTTGTGCGCGCTCAAAGAATGTTGAAGCTGAGTGATCTTCCATACGCCAGAAGCATGAGGGACGATCGTCTGCACGCTCACCGCCGCCGCCACTCGTAGTTCTGGACGGAAAAACGTCCTGCACTGGATGCCCGTGTTCGTAAACGTCGGATACCCAATCATCCCTGTGTCAGCAGAGACAACGGGCACGCCGCCTTCTGCACGCCTTACGCCGTCCTTCGGCACAACGATCGTCTTGTCGTCATCAAAGATGATGTCCGCGCCTGCGGCATTCGCAACCGTTTTCATCTTTGTGATCGGGTCTCCGTAGACCGTCATGTCAGAAACCGTTGCCTGCACACCGTCGTTTTGATACTCGAACCCCGCCTGCGCACTCTGAGACTTGATAAAGTCCCCGACGTCCTGAGACCCCTGCACGCTCACAGTCGACGCGGGCTCGAGGAGCGGGTATGCGCCAACCTGCGCTTCTATCTTGAGCACGGGGCTCGAACCGTTGAGATCGGCGTATGCAACCGTGACGCACCCGCGAAAAATCACAGGCAACTCCTGCCCCTGCTCACCGGCCGCGATCTCTATCGCATTCCACCTACGACCGAGAGGCTTGAAGGCGAGTGTCGTCAATTGCCCCATTGTGTCGAGCGACAGCCCGTAAATCTCAACCTGCGCCGTCGCGAAATCCACGCCCCCCGTCTTTGAGATTGCTACATTCGTGGCAAAGCCTTGGAAGGTGTGCTGGTTGTTCACACCGCTCTTGTCAAGAGTGATGGTTACTCGGATGTCCTTTAAGCTGTAAGTGCTCGCCATTCTTCTTCCGTCGCGTAGTTGAGCGTAAAGCGGTCGCCCAGTGCATCGTATTTAGGCGATGCGGATTTTCCACCGCTGTCAAGAAAGAAAAGCCTGCCTGCGAAATCAGGCGTATTCCACACGGGGATAGGCGACATCGTGCGGCACACGTGGCTGTCGCAAATCTTGACCTCATCAGCCGTTAGCGTGAGATACAAAAAGCCGCCCATCTGCCGCAGATTTATGACGCAGTTTTGCCCATCAAGGACGATGGAAAACTCCTGATTAGGAAGCGTCTGCAGTGGTATGCGTATCATCATCTTCCTCGCGAAAAGAGATCGGCAACGAGGCCCCCTTGCGCCTGCCCCGTCTGCACCTTGTTCGCTGCATTGGCGCTCTTGGGTGCCCACGCAACAGACGCCCCGCCGACCTTTGCCGATTGCACCTCTCGGAAATCAACATGGATTTCAAGCGCGTTAGCTCCGTTCGTTGCAGAGCGTGTATAGCCGTACGACACGACAGCCATGCGGCTATACACCTTAGAGGGCGTTAGGATGCGAAAGAGCTGCACACCGCACCGGTAGGACTCGAGCCTGGAAACGGCTTCCTGCTGTGCCTGATAGTCGCCAGAGAAAAGGAGACTGACAGAACACTCGGACGGCTGAGGCACTTTGTCATAAGCGTATAACGCCCCGTTTTCCTGCGGCTCCGTCGGAACATTGGCTGTCGAGTTGTCCTCGAATCCATCAAGTGCCGTGTAGCCGCAGAACGGCCGCGCATTCTCGTCAACGATTGCCCAAACTTCGGCCATCATTTCCTCACTTTGAAATTACGCCTGACTGCGCTGCCACAAGCATGCGATTACGACGGCTCAACGCATTGTCCATCGCTCCGCCAACGGCCTGCCCGACGGCCTCAGGGTTGCCATTCGTCTGAATGTTGTTTGTCACCTGAATCTGCATGTCGTTCGTCACGCCCGGGCCTGCGCTTGCAGACTTAGCCGCCGCAAAGCTCCCGACAGTTGCCTGCATAGGCGTCTCACTGAAGAAGCCCGAAAGCGCATCGCCTAATCGAGCGAGCGTGTCGGACGAGCTTTCCTGAGAGGGCATGCCGGCGTAGGCAACCGGAGCATCGTACTTGACACGAACGATCTTCGGATCGTTTACTCGAACTGGAGCTTCCGCCCCCTTCTCGTCGCTATCGTTCCCCGAGAAAAAGTCCGCAATGCCGCCGAAAGTATCCTTGATGACGCCCTTGGCAGAGTCCACGACGCCTGATGCCGCGCCCTTGATCTTCCCGCCAATATCGAGAGCATCAGAAATCCACGCGCTAAGTTGGTCGACCAACGCCTTGAACGAGCTCATCGCCCAATCAATGGCAGACTGTATCCCGCGTTCAATTGCGTCTCCTATAGCGTCACCCAGTGCGCCAACAGCCTCAATCGTTTGCTCGATCGAACCGGCTACGCGATCCGGCAGGGAGGCGAAGAACTCACCGACACCGCCGAAGAAATCCGCCACGCCTTCTTTGAAGGAGCTGCCGATTGACTTGATCGCGTCCCACAATTCGCCGAGAGCCTTGACGGCTTCAGCCGGGAGATTGATGAGGGCGTCAAGCCATTCCTGACAGGTCTCGCGGATCGCCTGAATCCTTTCATCAGATACGCCGATAAAGCTCAGGAAGCGGCCGAGAATCGAGTTCCCGCCCCGAATGAAAGCGAAGAGATCATCGAAAGCCAGCGCGAGAGCAACCACAGCGGCCGTTACGACAGCCACGGGGTTCGCGAGCATCGTCGCGTTGAGCGCTGCCACGATACCCTGACCGCTCTTGAGCACCTTGAAAAACGTCGAAGAGGCCGTGATTGCCTGAATGATCGACCGCCCATAAGTAGCGGCCAAAACAGTCCCGACCCCCGCCAAAACGAGCTTGACTGCGCGGCTGTGCTCTCGGATGAAGGCAACGCCGTCGCCGATAACCTTTAGCACCTTGTTCACGACCGGGAGCACGGTAACGGCAAGCACGTTGGCGAGAGCCTGCGCCTGATCCGTGAACTGCCGCCAACGGATGTTCATCTCGCGCGCGGCTTTTGCCTGTTCCGGGGTGAAGGCGACGCCCTTGTATGCCTCGGCCGCATCGGTCGCGCTGTCCTTGAACTTAGTAAAGACTGCGGCCGCATCCTGACTCAGCCCCATCGCATTCAAAAAGTGCGATGCCTGCTGATCGGTCATGCCCTTGACGGCCTCGCCCATGCGGAAAAACTCATCCGCTGAGCGGCGTTTGTCTACCGTCCACGACTCAAGTGCGCTTTTGAACGCCTCCTCGCTACCGCCGGCATCACGATTAGCCTTCGCCCACGCGTCGATCTTGTCCGTGGCAACGCCCGTTCTCTCGCTCAGAACGTCGAGGCTCTCGCCCGTCTGCGAAAGATTCTGAAAGAGTTGCTGACCCGAAAAGACCGCGACGAATGGCGCAACTACCCGCTTGAAAAGCTTGCCGAGCTTTCCCATGCGACCTGCCAGATCATCCATGGCGCGCCCGGTGATGAGCGAGGCCTTCTGCCCTGCCGTTCCGATCGCCATGATGCGCTCAGCCACCTCATCAGAGACTCCGCCGAGCATAAGCGTCGACTTGGACGCGCTGGCTGCCATCTGATCGATTTCGGCGCCGCTCACTTCCATCCGCTTGCCGAGATCCGAGACGGCCTTGGACGCGTTCTCGAGTCCTTTGTTCAGCTCCTCGCTGTCGAGGCCGAGAGCGATTACGAGTCTGTCTACTACACTAGCCATTTTCTTTCTCTAGCCTTTGTTGTGCGAGCCACGAATGGTAGTTGCGGAGCTCTAAAACCTCGAGGAGCTCATAGGCCTCCTCGAGCGTCAATTTTTCTTTGAGTTCGACCATACTGGCCAAACCTGCGGCGACAATCGCGCCGCAGATTTTGGGAACATTCGCAAAGGACGCCACCCCCTTTACTTTGAGGCAGGCGTTTCGGTACTTTGCGGCATAAGGGACTTCAAGGCGTCGCCATCGAAGAAAAAACCGAAGTTCCGGCGAAGTGATTCAATCCTGAGCTTCGTCAGCGTCAACGGGCTCTCGATGACGGCGCACGCGGACTCACCTTCGAGGCGGCGCAGCGCATTGCCCTGCACAAGCGTGCAGCACGAAAGGAGATCGTCAAGCAGAGGGCGTGCCTCGTCGTAGGGAATCGTGAGGATGGTCTTCAGCAAATCCGCGGGCTTGTCGCTGAAAACCTGCTGAATGTCGTCAACGTTACGCCCCATGGCAAAAGCCGCGCGATACATCCACTGCTCGGCCTTGTAAGCCGACATTGGCGTAATCGTGAAGCTCTTGAGCGTCGTACCGTCCTGCACTTCAAGCTTAGAGATGTCCATTGCTCCTCCTTACAGCACGCGCTCAAAGTCAAAGCCCCACTGCGTCGGCTGCATCGTGCGAGACGCCGCCGACATCGGAGGAGCGCTCTTGAGAACACCCTTCACGAACGTGCGCGTGACCCCCAGCGAAGGGATGTAGCACGTTAGAGTGCATTCATACGGCTTATCGTTCGCCTCCATGCAATCGCGCACATACTCAAGCGCAGAGGCAGACGGAGAGGAGGCTTCGAGCGTGAGCGTCACAGACGAAATGTTCTTGATCACGCCTGCCACCATGTATCCATCGACAGAGCGACGCGTTTCCGCCATCTCGATCGAGTCGCTGGAGAAAATGCCGTCGGCGCTGAACTGCTGAAGCTGAATGCCGGACGGGTAAAGCTCATCTACAGTAAGAACGAGCTGAGCGTTCGCGGACGTGACGTCAAAATTAGAGCTGGCCATTTTATGCCCCTAAAGAAGAAGCCCCAACGGTCAAACCGTCAGGGCTGATGATGTTCACTAGATAACTGCAATCACTTCTGCGGAAAGAGCCTGAACGCTTCCCGCATACGCGTAGAAGATTGTCACGGAAGGCGCTTCGCGGTTCGCACGACTGGCGGCATCGGGCAGGGTAATGCCGATCCAATAGCCCTTGGAGGTGATTGCCTGAATCACGTCCTCGCCATCGTCGCCCGTCTCCTGCATGATCTGCGCCTTCTGAGATTCATTGAGCGCGAGACCGGCGTCAATCACGCCGTTATTGATGCAGCGGTTGATCGGATCCTGACACCACGCGCGAATCAGTGCCTCGCCAGCGGCGTTGTACGGCACTCGATTCACATTCTTGAAGCCAGACATGCAACTCGTCTGAATCGCGGAGCGCAGATAGATCGAACCGTAGAGCACGTCAACGAAGCCGTAGAAGTCGCTAGAGAGCGTTCCGCGGTTGAAGAACTGGAACTGATCGTTACGCGTAGCGTACTGGCCGATGAAGTTGATGCGGTTGCTCTCAAGCGCGTTCGCAACGGATTCCTCGAGAACGTTCGGGGAAAGGCCGGAGGCGTACTTGGCAAACCACGTCTTCATGCCCTGCGTGCGATTCCAAGCGATAGAAGCGCCGCAGGCCATGGCCATAGCGGAAAGTCCCCACGTCGGGAAGTAAATCGGGACTACGACGTCGTACTTATCAACAACCTTTGCAAGCGCGCCGTTCGAAGCCGTCAGCGAGCTTTCGAGGTTCTTGTCGCTAGACCACGGGAAATAAACGAAGTCGTCGTAGATGTCCGCCCACGCGGCAAGAGCTTCGATTTCTTCAAGCTCGGCCTCCCAGAGCGTCGTAAAGCCCACCCAGTTTCGCGTGACGGCGCAGACGGCTTCCATGTTGGCCGCCACGGTCATGGCATCAACGCCCTGAGAGACGATAGCGCCTGCGACCTGCGTCAGGCCGAGCATTTCGCTGAGGTCGGTACCGCTGTCGGACTTAGAGGCGTAGCCAATCGTTGCAGCCTTGCCCTTCGTGTCCGTCGTAAACGTGAAGGCGTTGAGATTGCTGTCGTACGTGCCCTTGACGCCTGAGATCGCCGTAGCAATCTTCGTCGCGGCATCAGAGAGCGAAGTAGCAGAGGAGAGATCGATCGAAGCGGCCTTCTTTTCCTGACCGCCGACGCTAATCTTGAAAGAGCCGTCAGTGATTTTCTTCAGGGCTTCGAGCGTAACGGAAAGCTCGCCGCCACGAATCCAGGCGCCGTCAGCCTCGGTAACACGACGTGCGATCACAAGAGACTTCGGCGCGCTCTGCTGGTTCTGCACGCCGCCGAAGTACTGCTGAGCAAAAGCCGTCTCTTCGGCCTCGGCTCCGAACATGGCAGACACATCCGACGTCGACGAAAAGGCTACCGCAGGCGTACCGGCGGGTAGAACCGTGTTCTTCGTGAGCAGGAGCCCATTGGTTTCAAGATCGCTACCGCCGCCACTGATTACGCGCGGAGAGACCGCAACGATGCGGGATGCAGGCAAAGACATATGGATATCCTCCAATAAAAAAGCGCCTCTGCGGGGCGCTCCTTGGGTAAGTTAATTAAGACAATGCACATCAGCGCGGCGGGAATCGCACATCGACGTTATGCACGCCGACATGCACAGCATCAGTGCTTTCAACATCAAGCCTGACGACGTGCGTGTAGGTGATGTGGAGCGTCGTCGTCCATCGCTGAACGAACTGATTTTCATCTACCACCACGGTTGTATTGCGAACGTCATCAGCGTAGAGACTGGATAGGCCGTACTTCTGAAAGAAGTCGCAGCCTGACACCGTTCTGGCCACCGTCGCGACCGATTCTGCGCGCATACGGGCAGTTTCAGGATGATCGCTATAGACGTCGACTTGAACGCTCATCTCGACCAATCTAGAGACCACGGCGTCCATTTTCTGAGTCGCCGTGTCCCACTCATAGGCCTCGACGGGCGTCCCGATCTCACGGTGCGCGATGATCGTATTAACGACGTAATCGCGCGAGTCCGGCAGAGAAAGGTTGTTTTGATTTCCCGCGATGACGTGCGTAGCCTCAAGGCCGGACATCATCAGCAACTCGAAGTCTTTGACGGCCTTGTAGACCGTCTCATCGGAGACGATCGTAGAGCGCGTAGGAGGGCTTTGCATCACAACCATACAATCCCCTGCGGCGGGCTTAGCTGAAGCGTAGCGCGCACACTCAACCAGTTGACGCCTGAAAAGTTTTCTAGAACCGCATCTACAGCCCATACAGTCCCGTCCTTGCGCAGGATGTAATCCCCTGCGCGGGAGAGCGGACGAAAGATGCCTGCGGTCTGTTTTGCAAAGTCCTTCGGGGCGAATAGGTAGAACTTACGCACGATCGAATTAGCCCCCGCCATGTCGGCATGAAACAGCGCCGCATCGCCCTCGCTCTGCACCTGCGCCATAACGCCCATAGTGCGCTCGTACTGCGGCGCGGCAAAGCCATTTTCATCAGGCACTGAGCCCGTTGAGTGAAGTAGCTGAACTTCCTCATCCGGGTGGATCGCATTGATCGATCCGCGTACCACTGCATGTAAATTCAGCCCCATACAACTCCCTGATTCTCAACCGTGAAGCTCATGTTCACTTGACCTCAAAGGCGATTGAGTGAAGCAACGCCCCCGACAAAACCATCGGCTGCGTCGTGGCAGAGCTGGCTTTCGACGAGTGGTTTTTTCCCCCAGTCTTACGCCCTGCAGACTGCGCGGCGTAAAGCTCCATCGTGAGCGGCGCGCGCTCTTGGAACTGTTCCTTTGTCGTCCCGCCACTTGCAATGGTTGCCTGCACGTCTTGTGCGGCGACAGTGCCTAGTACAGTCAGAGCAGACGCGGGGTCTTGCAACCCCCGTAGCGCCTTCTTCAGCACGCCCTTCCATTTTTCTTGCTCGGCAACGAGCGTCCCTCGCAGGAACGGTCGGGGCGGGTTTACTAATACCGTCCCCGGCTTGATGGCCGCCTTGCTGAAGTCCGGGTGCCCCCGATCACTTAGGGGCACCGAGCGTCCAATGGCACCACTCAGGAAAAGCGATTGCTTGGGCGTGACGCGCTGAGCCCAGCCGAACTCAACGTACTGCGCGTATTCGGCAATGCTTGCGTCAGTCACCCCAACCTCGACCACTTTCGCGGCACGATTCCCGTACTGTTTGGCGAGGCCCTCAAGCCTTTGCGTCACCTTGCCTGCGTCAACCTTGATGCCCATCATTACCCCCACGGGTGATAGTTGTCAGAGACGTACAGGCGTCCTCCGAGACGGTATTTGCCCGTCATCATCCAATACGTAGACCCACAGGGCGTCTGATTCCACCACTGCGCGGACTGCGAGTTGCTCTTGATGAGATCGAAGGATGACGACACCGAGCCTTCTGATGCACTGGCCACGCGACCGGGCTGATCGCCGCGCGTAGAGAGCGTGGCCATATGACACAGCGCGTAATAGAGAAGCACTTTACGCTCGAGCACTGGGGGCGTCGCATCAGGATCGAACGGGGCAAAGCTATCTGCGTCAGTCGTGCCGACGATCGCCCCCACCTGATCCCACAGCACACCCAAGAGCACATCATTGATGACGGTCTCTGTCAGCCCTGGGAACCATGAGCGGAATTCTTCAATATCAAGCGCTACGTTCATTTTTAGGCCTCGATGTCTTTTACCTTCTCAACGCCGACCGAAGCCGGATCGACAGGCTCGACGCCCGTGCGCATCTCGGCAATCTCATCGCGGCGTGCCTTGAATTCCTTCTCGCTCCTCATCTCCCAGAGGAGCGGTGGCATGGCGGTGAAGGCACGCTCGCCACCATGTTTGCGCTTGATGTCCTCCCAGTCTCGGCGTGCTACGCCCACCAGGACGGCATTCCCTGCACCGAGGAGAACGCCCTTGGCCTGCCCCCTTAGCGCGTGATTAACCCCCGGGAAAACAACGGTTTTCGTGCCACCATTGCCATTGTCAACGTCATCAAACTTGAGCCCGAGGGGCATGCCGCAGGCAATGTAAATGATCTCATCGCCTGCGATGTCAGAAACCTTCTTTGCTTCCTGCTCAGCGGTGTCGGCAATGATGCCCGTGGTGCCGAGAGCAGAAGCCTTACGAGTACGAGTAGTGCGAGCCATAAAAAAACCTATTCGTGACAAGAGTTTGGGCAGGGCAGGCGTGAACCCGCCCCGCCGTGGAGATAAAGGCCGTTCGTAACGGCCTGCGAGTTTTAGATGCCGACCATCGTCGCAACGAGGCTCGGGCGGCGAATCACGCAACCCCACGTGCCGGCCGTGGCCTTCTGCGTGAAGCTGGATTCATGCGCGATCAGGCGACCGAGGCCGAAGGCGCGGGAGAAGGCGGAGAAGCCCGTCTCGTCGCCATACACTTCCTTGACCGTCATGTAAAGCATTTCACCGGAGGCCGTAGAGAGCTCGGGAAGCTGAACGATTTCGATGTTCGGATAGTTTTCCTGCAGCATGACCTTGGCCGTCTTGCCAAACTGATTCGGCTGAGTCAGGTAGCCAATCATCTTGTTGGAGATGCCCAGAACAATCGGGGCGTTCACGTCAAGATGACCGCCATTGTTGGCAGTCAGCTCCTGCCACAGCTTGTTCACGTCATTGAACACGAGCGTGGCCGCGTTGTTCGGGTCGGCCGCGATCTTTTCAGCCCACGTAGATTTGCTATTGACCGACACCGGAGAAATCGATTCCGGGATGTTCGGATCATTGAGCATGCCGTAGATTTCCATGCCCGCAACGCCGTAGAGCTGGAACTTGTTTTCAGCTCGGGCAATGATTTGAGCGGCCGCGTTCTGCTTGCGAGCGGTGAGATTGACGTTGGCCTCGGCGAGCTTCGCCGTTTCGAGATCGCCGTACTTAATCGTCGTCTGATAACGGAAGTTCTGACGAACCGGGAAGTTGTAGTTGACGTCAGTGCTCGTGCCGTTCGCGAAGTCGTTGTACGGCGAGACCTGACCTGCCACCTCTTCCACGCTGAAGGTCGCGTAGTCCTGCGTAAAGGAGCCAACGAGCGTCTTGTCAAAGAACTTCGTGGCATTCGTGACACCGAAGAGCACATCAATGATGCGCGGGTCGACGTACGTGTAGAGGGCCGCGGGCGCGCCGACATTCGGCTGCGTGGAAAGCGCGGCATCCTGTGCGAGCTGGTCGCGGTTGATGTTCTTGAGAACGATGCGACCGTCCTTTTCATCGAACGGCATAAAGCCGACGGCGTACGGAGCCTCGATGCCGCGCGCCTTGGCATTCAGAAAGTTTTGATCCATATGAATTTTCATGGCCTTTGCTCATCACAAAGGCCACTCCTCCAAAATAGTTTGTTTAGGGAAGCGTTGCAAGCGCGGTGCCGATAGAGCACGTTCCACCACTCGCCGCCGTGATCGCGTAAAGCTTTTTCGTCGTTGCGTCCAGCACGATGTCGCCGACGGCGTAGGGAAGTTGCGCGTTGGTAGGCGTGAGCGCCGTTGCGGCAATGCCCGTCTGGCTATCAGCGAGAGCGGTTGCTGAGACACGGAAGCAAGAGCCATTCTTGCCCGCCGCCCCAGCCGCGCCTCGTTCGCCTTTAGCCCCAGTCGCACCCGCGACACCCTGAGCACCCGTTGCGCCTTTGAGCCCCGTGAAGGCAAAGGTAAACGTCGGCGCGGTCGTCGTGCCGCCCTTGCTTACCGTGACCTTGGGCGTGCCGACGGTGGCGTCAACAGTGGCCGTAGCGGTAATCGTAGGCGTAGCGCCCGTTTCACCCTTATCGCCCTTGGCACCCTGAGCACCGGCGGCACCCTGCGCGCCCGTCTGGCCGCGAGGGATGCCGAGCTTCAGAACGCCACCCTCGATGACAGCAGTTGCAGGAGCCCCGGCGGCGAGCGTCGTTGCCTGCGCAGACTGAATGTCAACGCTGGCAACGGCCTGCAGTCCTGTCTCGACCTTGTTTAGCTTCTCGGCAGTGATGATGTCGCCGCGTTTCCACGACGTAGGAGAGTAAGCCATAAACCCAAACCTCCTTAGCCTGCGGAGGCCTCGTCAACCTTAGCAAAGTCAGCGAGAGCGGCGGCCATTGCGCCAGTCGCAACCGTCACGCCAAAGTTCTGATAAATCACGACATCATCCTTGGCGACACTCTTGACGCCGCGGGGGAAAACCACTCGCCACCCCGTGTCGTTCGTAGTGCCGGCGGCACCATACGTGATGGCACCCGTAGCCGGATCGCAAAGGACGGACTGGCCTTCGGTAACCGTGCCCGTGGCGACAGCATAGAACTGGCCGCGAATGGCGATCGGCGGGCAGACGCCCTGCGGATAGACCTGCGATGCGTCAGCAGTGAGCGTCGGAATCGTAGCGATGACGTCACGTTCGACAAAACCGACGGGCTTGGCACCGGGCGTGCCCTTGAGGGAGACCACGTTCGTTTCACCCGTAACGTTGCCCTTGAGCGCCGTAGCAAAGCAGAAAGTACCTGCCTGAACGGTGCCGTCGGAGACGTAGTTGAAAGCCGTGTAAACGGCCTGCTTCGGATTCACTTCCTGACCGGCAATGCCGACGGCAGGATCAGTCTTAACAACTGCCTGAAAACCCATGATTAATACCCCTTCTTGATTTGAGAAAGCTTAGTGGAGAGAATGGAGTCGGCCTTGCCCGTCTTGAGCTGGGCGTCCTGAGCGAGCGAGCGCTTGGCAGAGACCTTCTTGCCGGCCATGAAGGCGAGATAAGCGGTGCGGGCGGCTTCGGGACGAACGCCCTTGATTCTCACACCCTCCTGCTCCAGCGCGGCCAAATAGACGCTTTCGGCAGAGTCGTAGGCGTTGAAGCGGACGCGACCGAGCGTCTGAGCGCACTCATCCATTGCCGTAAAGCGTCGAGCGATGCGGCGTTCGACACGCTTAAGCGCGGCGTCCTGCCCCAGTGCGCGTTCTTCGCCTTCGGATTCATGTTCGCGATCGAGCTTTTCAGGATCGGTCTTTTCCTTTCGTTCGCCATAGCGCACGCCCTCGGCAAACGCCTTCTGGAACTCTTCAGGCTCCTCGTCGTAGCCGCAGGCCTTCAGGCCGTCCTGGATAAGCTGAGCGCACTCGTCCTCATCTTCGGCAGGCTTTTCGGCCTCTTCACCGATGTTGATTTCCTCATCTTCGGCCTCGGATTCGGCATAGGCGAGCCCCTTGAGCGCATCGGCAAAGCCTTCGGCATCCTCAGGCTTCATGCCCTTGGAAACCATTTCGGCGATGATGCGCTTGATGGCTGCGTCCTTGTCCTCGTCAGCGGCTTGCGCCTCTTCAGCGGGCTTGTCGACCACATTCCCCTCCTCGTCCTGCTCATGCAGGTCTTTGATCCCATCGGCGGCAGCGGCGATTGCGTCAGCAAGTGCCACCTCCTTCTTCTCGACGGCAGGATCGCCGTCAGCTGCGGCTACGGGAGCCGCGTTCTTTTCCGTCACGTCCATAGGTTGAGCCTCTCTTAAGTGACTGTCTTGCACCAACACATCGCGCCCCGCGCGACCCTGCTCCACCAGCGCAACATGGTTGGCGGTAATGTCACGCATAACGAAGTCATAGTCTTCGCCGTCCGGCGTCTTGCCAGGAATGAAGTCAGGGGTATATCTGTACGAAAGAGACAACTCACGCATCGACCCATCGACGATGCGCTTGATTGCATCCTCAACAGTGAAGTGCAGCGAGTTGTCTAGGTATGGCGCTCTAAATGCGCCGTCTGTACCAGTGGAGCCGACGCGCGTTTTGATCTGCGGCGCGTCTGCGTAGTCTGGATGATGGTTGAGCTGAATCGGGATGCCGTTCGTGCTCTCGATCGTCTCGGGCTTGCTCAGCTCCTCTGGCGGGCAGTATCCGCGATAGATCTTCTGCGGATCGAGCCTCAAGCGCTCCCAGTCAGGCACCTCATGCCCGTAGTACGGTCGCACCTGCGCTTTGGTCAAGTGCGAGACGGCGACATGGAGGTTCCCGTTCTTGTCATACCTCCTCACGCTCTCGGCATCTATGGCAAGTAAATAGCGGTCGTTGTTCATTTGATAATGTCCGATATATCTAGACGGAAAATGCATCGGCAAAACGGCAACAACCCGGGCGTTACGTTCTGGCCTACAGCCGGGTCGTAAAGCCCCTCGGAAAGGTCGAAGCGTTTGCCGTCCATTGCGACATGCGTCTCGCGTGATGAATACCGCCCCGGGACGTGAACCCATACCGCGTGCTTGATGCCCAATGCCTCGGCGTTGCCGCGTTGGATGCCCTGACTGACTTTGATCGACTGATCAAGCGCAACTCGCTTGGCACGGGCCTCCGTGAAGCCCCTAGAGGCTTTCAGCACGCTTTCGATCTCTCCCAGACTCTGACCCTCGTAGAGGCCGCGGGTAATCGTCTCTCGCACTCTGGCGAGGTCATCCGCCTGCATTTTGGTGATGAGCCCCGTCATGCCGTCCACAAGTCCCGGCAACGCTTTTGCTGTGCTCGGCGCCATGTATCGATTCTTGACGATAGGGATCGTCCACTTTTCTTTGAGCAGAGTAGGAGTGATGCCCGCGCGTATCAGCGCACGCCGCTGGCTCGCTGTCACGTTTTGCGCCATTGCGCGGACAAACCATCCCGAGACGAGCTTTGCGCTTTCTCCCGCGTGAATCATCCACCGCGCCATCTTCTCGGCGAGACTCAGGTCAAGCTTTCGAGCGGCATCGGCGGGATTAGACGCTTTGAAAGCGCGTATCGCCTCATCTATGATCTTTTTCTCTTTGCGTCCCCACAGTGCGGCGTCCTGTGCAACCGTCTCGACAGGCTGCGTGAAGCAGCCCGAATCGATCAGATTGCGCAGGAGCTCGGCCGTTGCCTCGCGCGTCTGTTTCTCAATGAGAGCAATCAGCCGCTTTTGCAAGGCCGCCTTGAGCCCGGCATTCGGCTCGATCGCGGGGATCGTCTTGATGCGTTTAGCCATTCAAGCCACCTAGGGACTGAAGCAGTTGCCGCGATTCGTCGGGCGGGTTCGATGCTGGAGCAGGTTCTGCGACTGCGGTCGTAGCCTGCTGAAGCGCGCCAAGCAAGCCCTCGATATCCTCAGGCTCCCCTTCGGGCACCTCGTCACTCAAAAAGCCCAAGTGCATCGCCGGCTCATTCTTGACCGCTTCGCGCATTTCCTCTGCGCTGATTGCCTGAACTTGTGCAAGCGTTGCAAGAGCGCCTGCGCGCGTCTGAGCGGTCATGGCCGCGCTGGCTTCATCTTCCTTGCTCAATTCGTTGAAGTCGAAGGAGATATTCGAATTGATGCTCCCCATTTCGACTAGTTCAATTGCCTCTAAGCAAGTGTTAATTGCTTCGCGACGCAGCTCTTGCTTGGAACGAATGTAATCGTAGTAGTTACGAATGTCGCTTTCACCCGTTGCGTTGAAGCCGCTAGGACTGATTCCCAAGAGCTTCACAGCAGGCGTGCGGTTGATAGACGCTACCATCTCCAGAGACTGCCGCACGACGTCCGTACAGCCCGCAATTGACGTTTGCACGTTCATCACGCTTTCGCCTTCCTTGTCGCAGACGAACACGGCGTTGTTATCGCGATAGCGCTGAAGCGCCTTCATACGGATGTCGAACAACTGCACCCCGTTAGGCGAGTTGAAGATGTCATCCGTGCTCGTCTGGAAAACGAGAAGCGAGACCTTGCGCACCAAGTCGGCCGTATAGACCCGGCACTGATTCCAGTGCATCACGTAGTCCCAGAGGATCTGAGCCTGCGGAATGCCGAGGAAGTTGTATGCCGGTCGCAGAAGCGTCGGCGGCGGATTGTCAAAAAGCCTAAGCAAGCGCGACTCATGCACCTTCGTTCCCAGCACCCAGAAGTAGCGGGGCTTGAGGTAGTCGGGCTTGAGCGGGTCGATGGCATTGTAGTCGCCCGGCGATACGTTCACAGGATCGACCACGACAAACCGGAGCTTCGTACCCGGCTGTAGCTCTGCGCTTTCGTTTGAGTAGCGCAGGGGCAACTCGGGATTTTCCGTGCCGGTGTCGACGTAGATAAAAGCCCCGCCCATGTATCCGGTTAGTGTTGCGGCCTCATAAAAGAGCGTGCGTAGGTGGTACTTCTTCTCTTGAAGTGTCTGAATCTCCTCAACAGCCTCCGCGTCATCGCCCGTGATCGTAATCCACTCGCGGGTAATATCATCCGCAACGGTCTGCACGCAAGCACGGATCATGCCGTTCTGCGCAATCTGCTGAAGCGCGCCGTAACCTACGAAAGAGGTCACTGGGTACTGCCCGAGCTCGTAGCCGTGCTGTTGAAGGCTGCGATGAATTGCGCCATAAAAGCCCGCGTCAGAAAGTGCCTCATCTTGCGCTAGGCGCTCTTTTTCAGACACCCCGAGAGTCACCGGAGGGGCGAAACGCTCCCTCACCTTCTCGACCGTCTCGAAGAGCTGAGTGGCTTGCGGCGGCGTGCGTAGCGTGCGGTCGATCTCCTCAAGCGCGGCGATGCGCTTTGCCTGCGCTAGGAGATTGCCGTTAGGCGCTTGGGCTTTCGCCGTCTTTCTTTTCTTCTTGCTCACAATGCTTAATCTCCACTTTGCGCCATTCGCTCAGGAATCGGCGGAAAACGCGGCGCCTTGCGGCCTGCCACCGCACATGCCCGACCAAGTCGACAACGGCCTCAACTGCCTTTGCAATTGCGAATATGGCCACCGACGTGCCTATGGCATACAAGATCATCAAAGCGCCCCAAGCGCGTAACGTCAGTTCAGGTTGCATGAGTTGTGCCTACCGTCCCAGTAAGTAAGCTAGATTCGTCGGATCGATATGCAAGCCGCTGTGCTTATTTAGATCCGTCAATGCCTGGCTCATCGCGTCGCAGTTGTGAACGAGTAGGCCGTTGGCATAGAAGCAGTGCGCGTCCTCAATCGTCAGATTGAAGACTGGCTGCCTGCTTCCGGACTCGCCAGATGGCTCGACATTTTCTGCTACACGTGACAGAGCTTCCTTTCCGGTACGGGCCGACGAGAGCTGTGAAGTTTGCTCCGCAGACCACGCAAGTTCGGTCTTCCGGCTTCGCATCGTGGTCGTAACGGTATTTGACTTCGCATTTCCTAGAGCAATATTTAGCGTCGATTCTTTTTGCGAGGAAGAGCTTCCCGCAACAGAGGCAGTTGCATTCTTGCTCGGCCTTGGGTTGCTTCGCGTGCTCCCTGTGCCAAGCGCGTCCAGCCTCACTTCTGTGCCAAGCGGACGCGAGAGGCCTGATCCGGTCAAGGTTTCGACGAACCCTTTCAGTATTGAAATTGATCGTCTTAATGTGTTCGCTGCGCGATAGGCACTCAAGGTTGCTGAATTCGTTATTAAACGGGTTGCCATCCTTATGGTGAACTTCCCAGCCGGAAGGGACTTTTTGCCCAGAGTATTTCTCCCAGATGGCGACGTGCAGGCCTTTCGCGCCTTTCCGCCCCTCGTTCGTGGTTGACTGGCTGAGGTAATAACGTCCTTTCGATAGAAGCCGATACGTGACGCCGTCGAACTGGACGGGATCAGGATGCTCGCCTCGGTCATTTGGCGAAGTGTCAACCCCAAGCATTCGTTCTCCGTAACTTGACAGAAAGCCTTGAAACGCCCTTTCCTTGTTAGGAAAGGATGATCCTTTGTCGCCGTGATGCCGTACTTCGTGATCGTCTCGGCCTCACCGGTCATCCCGGCGACCAAGACTCGCTTAATCCCCATCGGGGTGATGACGTGGTCTCCGGCCTTAAGGCTTTCGATAGGACGGTCACCCCACGGCGTGGCGATCAGAGTCCCGGCCGCGAAGCACTGGTCATCGTGAGCACCTGACGGAAATGCGAGGAGCTCAGGAATGAAGTCCTGCGCCACCCACGGATAGCGGTCCGGAGGCGGCAGGTAGACGTTCCGGGCCTCCCAGAGCGTCGTTACCGCGTTCGCTCGGGCTTCCTTGCTCTCTTTCGGAGTGATCGGGATGATGCCGGTCACTTTCCTTTTGAGCGCGCTGATGATCGCCGGGCCGTTCGCCTTGTCCTCGATGAGCTTTCGGGTGATCCGCGGGTACTTCCTCGCGGCCGCTACGAACTGCTCGAGCGACTTCACAAAGTCCCAGCGTCCCCGGAACTGGTCGACGAGGTAGAAAGCGCCGTCCTTTCGTCCCCACACCTGCCCGACCACGAAGTCGGATGTCGCGGACTCTTTAAAAGTCATATCCCACGAGATAACGGCCGCGTCGAAGCGCTCCGGGAGCTTGTCCCAGTGCTGAATCCAGTCGGACTTGAAGAGCCCACCGCCGCGCGGCATCGGTCTCTGCTGAAGCTGGCCGGCCGTCGCGAAAGAGCCCATCGTTCGCTCCATCTCGGAGACTTGCGCTTCGGAGAAGCGCTCCGGGAAGAGTAGCTCTCCGTCCTCAGTGCGCGGGTCCGTGAAGCCGATGCATGTCGCGCACCGGCGCTCCGGCTCGAAGCGCATTGGGAGCATCAGGTGCTCATAGCCCAGCTGGCGGCTCAGGATGATCCCGGCCGTATCGCGCTCGTGCAACCTTTGCATGATGACGATGATCGCCGAGTCCTGGTTGTTCACACGGGACGGAACGGCCTCTAGGAAGGTCTGCTCCGCAGCGGAGAGCGCGGCTTCTGAAAAGGCGTCGTCTACGCTCAGCGGGTCGTCGATGATGATGCGGTCGCCTCGAGAGCCAGTGAGGCTTCGGAAAGCCATAGACTCACGAAAGCCAGTAGCCGTGTTTTCGAACTTCTTCTTTGCGTTCTGGTCGCCGCACAGTTCGACGCTCCATCGCTCCTGATACCAATCGGAGGAGATCAAGCGTCGACACTTCAGGTTGTCTCGGATTGCGAGGTCTTCCTTATGCGCAGTTGTCAGATATCGCAGAGAAGGATTTCCGCCTGCGCCCCATTCCCAAGCAGGAAAGAAGACGCCAGTGAGCAGTGATTTCATCATGCCCGGCGGAACGTTCATCAGAAGGCGCTTGATCTGGCCGTTATGCACTGCCTCGAGATGCTCGCACATTGCATCGAGCGCCCACCCCCACTTGATCGGTGTAGCAGGCTCGAGCACGTGCCATGCCATCTTGCAGAACTCGGACAGGCTGCGCCGCGCAATCTCCTGATCAAGTTCGATCAGTGTCGGGAGTCTCGTCATACAGCAACTCTCTTGCGGCCTTGAGCTTTTCCATGTCGATCGTGGAAAGATCAGGCGTGTCGCTCTGAATCTTCACGGTCTTGCGATCGCCGTAGCGCGAATCATCACGCCACGAAATCTGGCGAGCCTTCTCCTGCATCAGCACCTTGAAGGCTTCAACAGTTCCCTTCGGAAAGTCATCGCCGTTCAGCAATCGCGTCTGCAGTTCATTGTTCAAATTTGCTTGAAGCTCAAGCAATTCATCGTTGAACTTCTCGGCGCTTGCTTCGCGCGCGCGCGCGGACTGGGTGCAAAACTCTGGATTGGTGTCTTTCCATCTGCGAAGAGTTACCGCATCCGGCATGCCAGGCATCTTGCAAATCTGACGCTCTGACTTGCCTTCACGAATCAAATCACAGATTCTCTCCGCAAGCTCCGGCGTATAGGTTGATGGTCTTCCGCCCTTGGAGGCGTTCGGTTTTGATGCCATAGCACCTCCTTTTCTTTTGTGGAACTTCAGGCATCGTCCTACCCCAAAAAGAAAAGGGCCTCTCCGGAGAGAAGCCCTTGTGCTCAGGACCCGGAACCAGTGAAGCAAAGTGAAAAGCTGGTTCGGTCCTGGTTTGATTTTAGGCAATCGACAGCTGAAGCCTATGGCCGAGTGACCGAAGAGTGGCCTCAATACGGTCGATCTTCGTAGGATGGCGAACGTCGAGAATCCGCGTCACTTCAGGAAGCTTCAGTTCGGCCTTCTTAGCGAGTTCGACGCGAGAAACACCATCGCGCGCCATCGCATTTGAAAGCAGAATTTTTGCAACCTGATTTGCGCTCAGATGAACAACATATTCACCGGGAAGCGCAGGTGACGCCTCCGGAATAAGTTCTCCATCTTTAATACGGAACTCGACACAATCCTCGACGGCATAACGGGCCCAATTTTCAAGAGGCTCGCCATCCACGGAATATGACAGAAGTTCGGGCAGATCCCGGCAACGAACAATCTCAGTGCCGTCCTTAAGCTTTTCAAAGCGGCATGGAAAATCGAAATTTGACATTTGTCAGACATACGATCATGCAGCAAGCCCCGCCGGCTAAGGCGGGGGTGTGTTTTATTTCTTAGAGACTTCCTTCAGGCCAAGATCGCGAATGATGTCCTTGCGGATACTTTCATTCATCTCTGCGCCGGGGTGTCGAGGCATGGTTTGCGTTTTTGGGTTCCCCGGGACTCTCAGGCGAAGGTGTCTGGTTCCGTGGGTGACCTCAACGCCTCTCGACTTAAGCCACCGAAGAAATTCACTTTGCTTCATGATCTCCTCTATTGGTTGAACACGTGAATATTCTACCATGAGGTTAGCATTTTTGCAAATGTTATGTATTTCGACGCTACTTATTCCGGCATCAAAAAAGCCCGGTCATCTCTGACTGGGCTTACGTTTCTTTCGGGTGCAAAAAGGCTGCCCCGTGGCAAAACTCTCGAAATCGCAATGGAAGTCGGCTAAAAATTGTATGTTCAGTATATATACCTCAACCATCGTTGTCAAAGTACGTTTTGATGATTCTCTGGAACTTCTGACACACGCCATCAAATGCACGCAAGAAACCGCGATACGTCACGCGGAGTTCCCTAGCGCACAAACCGACGTGCCTCCCTTCTCCATAGACCATTTGAAGCACGCGCTTTTCCTGTGGAGTTAGCCAGGGTCCCCCATAGGCAGCAGATAGCTTTTCCGCATCAGCCATATCAGCACTCGAGATTGGAGGTTCGTTCCGGTACTCCTCAATAGCTGGAGGGCCATACTTCAGGCGGAGTTCGTTTAATACCTGAGCTGTCGGCGAAGGTAATGATTTCCTGCGAGCTCGAATGCACCGACTCCAATTTTGCAAGCGTTTGGAGAATATCGGATCGATCATGAAAGCTCCTCGATGTAGACGGTGACGGATGGGAACTCTGCGTACGTTTTGGCAGCAGAGACCTCAACGACTTGAGCGTCATCCTTCCACGCGATGCCGTTGAGTCCATCGCAGATGATTTTGATGATGTTGTCCATATCCGGCTTCTTGGCAGGTCGTTCGCAGCCCTGCAGGCATGCTGCGCGGCGTTTCTGCGAGTACGAAGCAGGCACAGGGAAAGCAGCGAGGATAGAAATCTTGACTGCCCCGCGCATGATGTCTCGGTTGCACATCGCGTACTTGCCAAGAACGGCTACACGGGCCTCGTAGCGACGGGTTTCATCGGGCGTATAGGCGTGGCCGGTGCGAGAGAAGCGCGGACGTGCCTTGCCCTGAGGCGTACCGGGAATGTTGAGCTTAACCACGGACTTTCTTCTCCTCTCGAGTGCGTTCTTCATACTTCGTAAAGCCGGCTGGGCTCCATGCTTTGATCTGATCGAGTTTGAACGTCAGCCCATAGAGGTCAGCGAAGATCGTAAAACCGCGTCGTTCGCCGTAGAAGCGATCCCAGGCTCCTTCTTTTAGGACGAAGAAGAGCGCGGCACCTTCAGGCGGATAGGTGGAGATGTCGTCGATGTCCACCTCAGTGAAAGTGAAAGGCGGGCGCTTCGGCGTGTGTTCCTTGGAAGGCGGATCGATGGACATGAGACGGGTGACTTTCTTGAGCGTCATTTCGTTTTGGCCTTTGATTGAAGTTCTTTGCGCCATTGGTCGAAAGCGGCGCGGAGGATTCGGACGGTTTCAAAGCGGCGTGCTATGCGGTCGGCATCGGGCTCGGGCTCGAAGTGCTCGCAGTAGTCCACGGACTCGACGGAGCGAAATCGCTTGTATCCGCTGATCTCCCCGGGGAGAGAGCAGTAGACGAGGCCTCTGGCGAGCAACCCCCACTGACCGCGGTGGAGCCGTCGGGGATCGCCTTTCGGCAGCGGCTCGAGCGGTGCGCAGTTGCGGCAGCGAAGACACTCACTCATGTCGCTCCCTCATGATGAAGGTCGTCCGGCTGAGGGAACGCTCTATGCCCGAATCGAAGCGCTGAACCTTCCGGATACGCTCAAGCCAATGGCCGATGCGCTGAGGCTCGTCGGTAATTCCGCAGTGCACCGCGTGAGTGAGATCGACTTTTCGCAGAGCAACGAGGAGGCTCATGAGATTGCTGATCTGCTGTCGGAATTCCTGAACCAGATAGTTGATTCGTTCCTGGCTCGGCCGGGGAAAGCGACTGAGCTGATCCAACGCGTTCTGGCTCGGAAGAAGAAGCGCTGACCGCATCTCAGGCCGCCTCCTTTTTCTCGCGCCGGCGATAGTCTTCCCAGTCGAAGGCGATGACCCTGCCGCCGTCGAGAAGCCGGGAGACAGCGGCGTCGCCGATAAGGGACGTGATGGAAAGGCCGTCTCCGTCGGCCACGAGCGGGAGATTGCTGATGAGCACAGTGGGTCGGCACTGCTCGTAGCGCCGATTGATGACCTCGAAAAGGAGGTCTGCGCCGTGAGCGGAGACAGGCGAGCGCCCCAGCTCGTCGATGACGAGGAGGTCAAGGTCGAAGTACGCCTGCTTCACCGAGGCCGTGCACTCAGCGCTGCCGGGAGCCTTGTCGTAGGTCTGGCAGATGGACGAGATGAGCTCGGAGGCCGTGAGCATCTTGGCCGTGTAGGCCGAGCGGAGAGCAAGCGCGACGAGCGCCGCGCCCATATGCGTTTTGCCGGTGCCAGCGTCGCCCGTGAAGATGAATGAGCGGCCGCGTGCGATGGAGACATCGGCCTCACGCCCCCAGGCGACGATGGACTCCTTGGCGCGCTTCATCGGCTCGGAGAAGCACTCGAAGGAAGCGACGGTGACGCCGCGGAAGCGCGGAGGGATGGCAATCTCGAGCGACCTGGCGACCTCAGCCTGACGGCGGCAGCCGGGACAGGTGTCGTAGTGGAAGGTGCCGCCGTCATCGACCCAGTAAGCCTTATAGCGGCCGTGCTTCGGGCATTCACCCCACTGCGTGTCATACGGCGTGCGACGCCCACTTCCCGAAGTTTCGGTGGTTGAGACTTCGCGTGTCTGTTGCGCCAAGCGTCCGCTGAGGCTTTTGAGCGCTGCTCCGATAGCGGTTGTCATATGCGAACTCCTTTCCGATCCAATTCATGAACTCGCGCTTCCAAGTCGCGAGGGTTTTCTTTGTAGTTGTGGGCGCGTAGCGCGCTCGAAGTTTGAGGAAGACGCGCTGCGGATCTATGTCCGGTCTGGCGATCTTTGCTGCCTCTGCCCAGTCATCAGGGAGCGTTTCCGGAAAGGGCACTCTCGGCTGCTGAGATCTCCGCTGCTTCTTTGGGGGCAAGTCAGCGTCGGGATCAGGGAGAGCCTCAGGAGCCTGCTCACTGTCTTGTGTCGCGAGCATCGCTTCCTCGAAAAGAGACTGGTCGAAGTCTTCGGGATAGGGCGTCTGCGCTTGCGCAGATGCGACGGCGGCGATAGCCGACCTTGCTTCCGGAAGTGCGCATAGAACTTCCCTGTTCCTTTCCCTGTTAATTCCCTGTTCTATTTCCCTGTTAATTCCCTGTTCGGGGTTCACTTCTGAACCCCCTCCCGGTTCACTTCTGAACCCGGTGGGGGTGCACTTCTGAACCCCCTCCCCGTTCACAACTGAACCCGGTTCACTTCTGAACCCGGTCAACTTCTGAACCGGGGTACCCTTTTTGCCAAGTTCTGTTCTGAAGAACTCTTTGAAGCACTCCAATTTCGGCTCAGGAAGGTTGTGCACATGAATGACGTAGCTACGAACCTTTCCGGGTTCTGCAGAGAACGAAAGCAAACCTTGTTCGCAAAGGGCCTTGATGGACTGTCGAACGATGTTGCGGGACTTTCTGGCGACGAGCATGACTGATTCGAGCGCCGGAAAGCAGCGACCGTCCTCCTCATTGAGGAAGCTCGCGATTGCTTCCAGAACGTCCACGTCAGTGCCGTCCGTCAGCCCGCTCACGCGGATAAGTCCAGCCGTTTTCCAGCCCATAACTCCCCCTTATTCGGCGAAGTCAGGGTTGAGAACACTGCGGGGAACGCCCGCAGCCTTCGCGAAGATCCGAACGCGATCAGACGGAACGTAGCCGCGCTTGATCCATTTCGAGATGGCCTGTCGCGATAGAGGCGGGGTGTAAAGCTTCGCGACCTTGTCGCGGGAGCCAACGGCTCGAACAGCTTCTTCGACGAGTTTCGAATGTGGAGAAATAGGCGTATTTGACATTAGCAACTCCTAGTTGACGAAGATGATAGCACGTGAGCAAACTTTAGTTGTTTGCTTCGCGTCAACTAGTGGTTAATACTCTGAAAAGGAGATTGCTATGAGCACTGATTCGACGAATCCGATTCGGGCCGCCATGTTGGCCCAGAACAAAACGCAAGCTGATGTAGCTGCGGCACTCGGCGTAAGCCGTCAGGCCGTCCAGAAATGGACGACGGGCACGCCGCCCACGCTTGCGAACCTCAAGCGCCTTGCGCGCTTTCTGGGCGTCCCTGTCGCTTCCCTGACTGGTGATGACGAAAAGCCTTTCCACCCCGTAGACAGCTTTACTGAGACTCATCGTGAGGGGTGGACAATCGTCCCGGTGCTTGACGCCTATGGCGGCTGCTCGCTGATCGGCGCTTTTGCTCAGTCCGGCGAAATCATCGGATCTGTCGAATTCTCAGATTCTTTCCTGCTCGCTTCGCCGGGCGTCGTTGGGAGCATTACAAAAGATCGGTTCTGCATGGTCTCCCCAACGGGCGACAGCATGGAGCCGACGATTGGGAAATACGATCACTGCCTGGTAGATAGAAAGCAAAGCGAGATTCGTGGCGACGGGATTTATTGGCTTCAGATTGAAGGCACCTACTTTCTGAAGCGCGTAGCCATGAACTATGACCGGTCAATTACGCTTCTGTCGGACAATCCGCGCTACCCGCCTCAAGTCGTTCCGCGTGATGTTATGGACACTGCTTGCGTCATCGGCAGAGTAATCCGCACCGTTGGAATCAAGGATGCATAGTCCACAGCCAGACACTCCCAGACAGCCCGCCTAGTGCGGGCTTTTTTATTTGCGCCATGTCAACTTTTTGTTTCTTTTTGCCACCCTCAATAGGCAACCACGGGTTGCTTATCTGCTTTTTGTGCGCTACTATTGGTTCCGTTGATAGTCACCTATGGTTGTCAGCAAATCTCCCTCACACGGCCGGAAGCCGGGTGGGGCACCGGATGATGATTAGTCAGACGGGCGAAGGGAAAGCCGATAAAGGCGCGGAGCTAGTACCTCCCGCCGAGCGAGTAAGAGCGCACATAGGCAGACCTGAGCAGTGAATCTCCCCCGCCGGGAGTTGGTTCAGACCATCGGCGAGGGAGAGGGCCAATTGAAGCGCTTGCGAAATCGAGCGCTTCTGTGGGCCTTTCTTAGGAGGATTTATGAAGGTAGAAATTGAAGACGGCCGTCTGATCGTTACGCCGATCACGGAAGAAGATTCTCGGATCATCTATGCATTGGCGGCCGCCTATGCCGCATTCGATGCTGTTTGCTATCCGATCATGGGCGAAGCAGTTCGTTGCACCGAGGGCGATAGTGCTCAATCAAGCGACGCTCTACAACGTCGAGCATCAGAAGAGTGACTTGCGTGCAGACGGCTATCTTCTCGAATCCAAGTCTGGAGGCCTCGTTCCACTTGTGATGATCGTTAAATCGTGTGCTGAGATCGGTCGTTTGCCCGATATAGAGTACGTGGTTATCCGCGGTCAGGAACGCATAGATGGCAACCACTGCTTTAAATCTGGTGTTTTTCGAGTAAACGCCGAATGGATAAGTCTTCCCGTAGTTGTCCTTAAAAGTTAAGGATCCCAGTTTCATGTTTCTTTCCTTGCGTGAGTTGATGAATGTCGAATTGCACTCCGACAGTTCATCTTCTCACGCTGGGAGGAAGCCGGCCAACTTCAGCCCATTCTCAAGAGCGGGCTGAGGTGGGCTTTTCGTATAATGGATTGCAGAGACACACGGGGATACGACGTGACACTTACTGACAATCAAAAACGGGCTATGATCAAACGCGTAGCCGACGCCTTGGAGAAATTAGGCGTAGCTGGTCTGGCTGTCGGGATTTTCCAGGGGAACGTCGTTGGGGCGGTCTGCGGAATCGCCTTCATCGGGGTGTCTCTCGCCCTTACTTACTATCTGGAGCGCTAACTATGTCTGCCGCATGGATTGTTTATATCGTAGGCGGTTGCGTCTTAGCCGCCTTTGGCTTCTACCTACTTCGCGGTCTTCCCCCGAAGCATCGGCACTAATCGCTGACACGAACAATCAGGCCCTCGCCCCGAAAGGAGCGGGGGCTTTTTCATGCTCTCTCCGGAGAGCCCAGATTCAAGCCGCTTCTAGTTTTGTCAACTTGTTGGTTGGATGGCATGCCGGGAGACGGCTTGAACCTGAATACCCAACGGCCTCGAGGCTTCGCGCCCCGGGGCCTTTTTCATGAGCACGCCATGTCAATCAAGACCTTCATTCTCGACGCCCTGACGGGTTCCCCGGCAAAGGGCTTCACCCCGGCTGAGCTCGCCAGAGAGCATCAAGCCCAGATGATCGGCGTCATCGGCGGGGTCATCTTCTTCGCGACGATGTGCCTTGTCATCTACGGCGGCTCATACCTCCTCAAATACCTCGCTACCAACTGAGGCTTCATCATGAACGAAACCGAATTCACTCCGCGCTGCCTTTCCGGCGCGGCTGAGCTCGAGATCGACTTCTACCGCGATCTCTACGAACTTGGGGTGTGGTGGGCGCTCCTCTCCAGCTATGACCGCGAGACCCGCGCACGCCGCGTCCTAGAGCGCTCCCTGTACAACGTCGAGGGCTTCCGCGAAGCGTTCGACCGCGAGGCTGCCAAGGGCGGTGAGTTCTTCGACATCATCGACCGCATCCTGCACAAGGCCGACAAGGCCTGCAAGGAATGGTCTAAGTACGAGTACGAGGAAGCCAAGCGCCATCGGGAGGCCGCATGAACAGGCGCACCAAAAAGGAGCTCATTCAGATCTTCAAGAAGCTCCGCGAGTCTCACGCTTGGTCTCACAAGGAGGCCGGAGAGCTCTCAATCATCCGGGATCGCTACGAGGAGGGCAAGGAAGATGAAGTTCATCGCCTGATAGGTGAACTGGACGCCAAGCTAGGCGCAAAGCGTCTCGCACTCTTCACGCTTTGGAGCGATCTCACTCGCTCCGAGAAGGAAACGCAATGACCATTCCCGCACACCCGCACCGCACGCATTCCTCGCAGCGCTCCCGCAAGCGCAAGCGCTACAAGCCGCGCCCCGCCGTGAGCATCCGCAAGGAGATGGAGCCCGTACCCCAGACAGCAGAAAAGCCCGTTCAAGCGGGCTTTTTCGCATGCGTCAAATTCATCCTCATGAGGTGGTTCAAATGAACACTCAAGCAACCGAGCGCTTCCTGATGAAGCGCGACTTCGCTCACGACACTTCCCCGGGCCTCAAAACCCCGTCCTACCTGCACTCCCTCGCGCCGGAGACCTTCGACCCCGACTACGAGCGCAAAGCAAAAGAGGTGTGGGAAGCCGAGCAAGCTTCAGCCCACACCCCTCTCACAGGTCAAGACGAAGACGACATCGAGCGCATGCGAAAAGAGTTCGATGAAGTCTTCGCGTTTTAACCACACGGAGAATCATACATGAGCTACGGAACGCTTGTTTTGGGCGAAAGTGGGTCAGGCAAGACTTGCTCCCTTCGCAATATCGATCCAACCAAAACGCTAATCATCCAACCGGTCAAAAAACCGCTTCCTTTCAGGTCAACTGGATGGAAGTTTGTTCAGCTCGGAACTAAAAAAGTTGTCGAGAACAAGCGAGAGCGAGAAGAGCTCACACGCCTGAGTGGCGGCAACATCCTCTGCACGTCCAACGTCCCCTTCATCCTTCAGTCCATGAAGGAGACCTCAAAGGAGATCATCGTCATCGACGATTGGCAGTACTTCCTATCCTTCAGAATGATGGAGTTGCGGAACGTCGGCGGCTATGACAAGTGGAATCAGATCGGCGGCTGCGGGTTCGATCTCGCCAAGACCGCTTCAGAGCTCGACGATGCAAAACGCGTCTATCTCCTTGCGCACACGGTGGTCAAGGATGGCGTGACGCGCATCAAAACGATCGGGCAGATGCTGGACGAAAAGATCGTCATTGAAGGGATGTTCACAACCGTCCTTCGAACAGCGGTCGATCAGGGCAAGTACCTCTTTCGCACTCACAACTCAGGCTTCGACACCGTGAAATCTCCTCTTGGGATGTTCGAAGAAGACGAGATCGACAACGACCTTGCAGAGGTCGACAAGGCCATCTGCGAGTACTACGGAATTTCAACACCCGCCGAAGAATCGGCAAAGGAATCTAAATGATCATCGGAACTATCAAGGCCGACAAGGTATCTGCCATCAGGAGCGAAACCCCGGCCCGCATCTTTGAAACTGGGGCTTACAAAGGAAAGATCCTGCAGGCAGAGCAGTACGAAACGAAGAACGGAGCCGCGATGCTCCGGTTTTACTTCGAATCGAATGATGGAGCCACGGCGTGGCTCTCGCTTTGCATCGTCAAAAGCGACGGCGAAGAGGCTTTTGGTATGGGTATCTTCCAGTCCATGCTTTTTTGCTCCAAAACCGAGTCGGTCGAATGGGTCGAAGGCAAGGTACGCACCATGAAAGGCGAGATCGTGAAGGGCTATCGCGGAAAGGCGATCGAAGGAAAGCCAATCGGCCTCGTCCTTGAAGCAGAGCCCCGCGAATACCTCTATCAAGGGGAGGTAAAGATCGCCAACGACATGACGATCCGACGCGCATTCGATCCGGCCACCGGTCGAACCGCTAAGGAGATCGATTCGGGCGCGACTGAAGCCACGGCTATTCCCGCGCTTCTTAAGAACCTGAAGGAACATCCCAAGGCGGTGCGCAAGCTTGACGGAGGAACGCAGGCACAGGCCTCCAGCGCGGCTTCTATGCCGCCTGATCCTCCCGTTGATGACGACATGCCCTTCTAATAACAAAGAGCCCCGGCCAACCACCGGGGCTTTTTCGTTTGAGGCTTATCAATGACCGAACTCATCAGGATCGAACCCTCCCGCATCGGTGGAGAAACTATTCAGACGTGCAACGCGCGCGATCTGCACGCGTTCCTTAAAGTCAAGGCGCGATTTAATGACTGGATTAGAAACCGTGTTGAAGACTTCGGTTTTCAGGAGAATCAAGACTTCATAACGCTTACTAGATTATTAGTAAGCGGCGGCAAGCGGAAGGATTACTACCTTAGTCTCGACATGGCGAAAGAACTTGCCATGGTAGAGCGCAACGCCAAGGGCAAGGAGGCTCGCCTTTACTTCATCGACTGCGAGCGAATCGCGAAATCGAAGACTGCCGTACCAGCACTGCCCTCATATCCTGAGGCCCTCAGACAGCTGGCAGACGCCATAGATAGAAACGGTGTGCTTGAGTCTCAAAAACTAGCACTTGAACATCAAGCCCGTGAAAACGCACCGAAGGTTGCTTTTGCTGAAGACGTTGTTGCTAGCGGTAAGGAAGTAACCATCACAGTCGCCGCAAAAATCCTTGGGATGCCCCCACAAAAGTTCCGAGACTGGCTGCGCAAAAACGGCTTTCTATACGCCAACGCTAATCACGCAATGCAAACCAGCATCCGACGCGGACTGATGGTCGTTCGCTTTGCGAGCTTCAACCACTCTGACGGAACCGCCGGCACCTCTTCGACCCCGCATATCACGGGCGCTGGTCTCTTCTATTTCTATCAACGCCTCCTCGCCGAAGAACTGATTGACCGCAACCCAAACCTTGAACTTGTCGCCTAAAGCGGTCAATGTTTTTTTGGAGAATCACCATGAAAATTTACGAAATCCCCGGCGCGCTGCGCGAACTTCTTGACCGCCTCGACGCCGATCCCGATACGGGTGAGGTCGATGGCGAAGCCCTTGCCGCCTACGCGGAGTACACCACCGCAGCAGCCGAAAAGCTCGAAGGGACGGCTTGCTACTGCCGCGAACTCAAGGCCGAAGCCGAAGCTATCAAGGCTGAAGAAGAGCGTCTTGCAAAGCGCCGTAAGGCACTGGAGAACAAGTCCGAGCGCCTGAAGGCCTACATGATGCCCGCGCTCGAAGCTATGGGCGGAAAGGTCAAAGGCGTCATGGTGTCTCTTCGCATCGGCACGACGCAAGCCGTCAAGGTGCTCGACCTTGAGGCCCTTCCCGAAGCCTTCAGGCGCATCAAGACGACGATCGATCCGGACAAAGTAGCGCTGAAGAAGGCGCTCAAGGACGGCGAGACCATCCCCGGAGCGGCGCTCGAAGAACGCCAGTCCGTGGTGATCTCGTAAGTAAAGACAAGCTCATCACGCAAATCGTTCGATTGGCCTCTTCGAGTTGCTTAAATAGATTCGTCCATTGTCTTCAAACACATCCCCCAACAAAATGCGAAGAATCACCTCCATTTTGCGCACTTCTGTGCTCACAATGATTTTTCCATTTCTGACTGAGTTCAGGTTGAGAATTTCATCGTATTTCTGAAAAGTAGCCAGCCTTCTTTCGAGAGGGGCGTCCTGCTCTTTTAGTAGCCATACCAAGCGAGCCACCTTCATCGAATCAAGCGCTTGGACTTTGTCTGCACTATCTTGATCGAAGATTGGCTGTCGGAAGAAGGTTGTAATGGTCGTCTTGTCCGCTCCGGGCGCATACTGATCAGAAAACCCCGGAAGGACCGCGCGGATGTTCTGAACACTTTTAAAACGCAATCTTTTTGACTCGAGGTCATAGACCCCTGAAAGCGACGATGCAATAGTGAATGCGGACTCTTCGATTTTTCTGACTGAGTCGCTGCAACCGAAACCAAACCAACGATCGCGCTTAGCGAGATAAGAATTGGTGAAGCGCTGAATTAGCACCAGATTAGGTAATTGTGGCGCTCGGAACAATAGAGCACGGCATTCGCTTAAGGAATCCGTGTTTTTCAGTACATCGCTACAGTTACCATTAATGATTTCCTGAAACGACGCGAATGTTCCATCGGCATCAACATAGTCGCTGATGGAAAAGCATTCGTCTGATTCCACCTTGTAACGACCGTCGAATTCAACTTCGCTTAGCTCTGAAAACTCTTCGTATTGGCTTCTGACAACGGCGCTTATATCATTGGCCGCATCAGACATGAGTTTGAGACGCCGAACGCAGGTCGACACCCCACGAAAAGAGGCTCCAGAGACAAACAGAGATTCCGCGTTATCCATCATTTCAATCCATACAAGCAGTTATCCGAAATACTTGAAGCTTCCGTCAATCGCAACGGCCTAAGGCTGGGATTTTTGATCAACACCGTCACAGTAGTGCCGTCTGGTCGCGTGGCCTCAAAAAAGCGCATTCCACAAATTCGCAGCAATGGGGAAAAAGCAATCGTCATTGACGCCCACGAGAGGATCAACAACAAGATCCCGCCAAGCAACCACCCCGTCGGCTCTTGGCGATCTCCCTGGATCATGAACAAAGGAAGAACATATGGCAGATAGGCCAACAGGCTATCTGTGCCCAGCTCTTTGACGCTTGTTAGCTTCACGGGGAGTCGATCCAACTTCGTCGCGACCCACCCGAGGTAGATCAGGATTATTTGCCCAAGAGCATAGTTGAACACCACTGCGCACAAAACGAATACCAGCTGCGCGTTCAGGTGAGCTTCTAAGAAATGAGAGACCACATCAGGCAACAGGCTCAGCAGCCAATCCGAGTACAAATAGCTGAACGTGATGCTCAACGGGAACACGGTAGCCAACGAAATAAGAGATCGATAAAGATTATTCATGGCAAGACTCCCCTCGCGACGTTTGTCGCAAGCTCCTTTTCCATTTTGACACAGCGCCTAAGATCGAGTACTCTTCCCTTGCCCCGTGAAAGCGACGGGGACGGGCGTCGAAACCCGACTGATCTCAAGGCGCAAGAAAGCCGCCGACCGTTGGAAGCGGCTTTTTTTCTTAGGTGCCCAATTTTGGGCTTCTAGAGAAAATCACAGACTTGCGTGAAAGTCTCCTTTATGGGAGAGGCTCGCGGGCACCTTCGGGTGGCCGATACCTTGAGATCGGTTTTCGACCCCGCGATGCCTCGCCCACCACCGTCTAAAGTGGGAGCGAGGTTCTTAAACCTCTCAAGGAGACAAGCATGAACGCTGTCAAAACGCGCACCACTGCGCCCGCTATCACTGTCTGCAACGGCCTTGCTACCGTCCTTACGACGAACATCTCGGAAGTCTTTGAAAAGAATCATCGTCACGTCCTTCGCGACGTCGAAGACATTATCCAGCGCACGCCGCGTCCTAGAGCGCTCCCTGTACAACGTCGAGGGCTTCCGCGAAGCGTTCGACCGCGAGGCTGCCAAGGGCGGTGAGTTCTTCGACATCATCGACCGCATCCTGCACAAGGCCGACAAGGCCTGCAAGGAATGGTCTAAGTACGAGTACGAGGAAGCCAAGCGCCATCGGGAGGCCGCATGAACAGGCGCACCAAAAAGGAGCTCATTCAGATCTTCAAGAAGCTCCGCGAGTCTCACGCTTGGTCTCACAAGGAGGCCGGAGAGCTCTCAATCATCCGGGATCGCTACGAGGAGGGCAAGGAAGATGAAGTTCATCGCCTGATAGGTGAACTGGACGCCAAGCTAGGCGCAAAGCGTCTCGCACTCTTCACGCTTTGGAGCGATCTCACTCGCTCCGAGAAGGAAACGCAATGACCATTCCCGCACACCCGCACCGCACGCATTCCTCGCAGCGCTCCCGCAAGCGCAAGCGCTACAAGCCGCGCCCCGCCGTGAGCATCCGCAAGGAGATGGAGCCCGTACCCCAGACAGCAGAAAAGCCCGTTCAAGCGGGCTTTTTCGCATGCGTCAAATTCATCCTCATGAGGTGGTTCAAATGAACACTCAAGCAACCGAGCGCTTCCTGATGAAGCGCGACTTCGCTCACGACACTTCCCCGGGCCTCAAAACCCCGTCCTACCTGCACTCCCTCGCGCCGGAGACCTTCGACCCCGACTACGAGCGCAAAGCAAAAGAGGTGTGGGAAGCCGAGCAAGCTTCAGCCCACACCCCTCTCACAGGTCAAGACGAAGACGACATCGAGCGCATGCGAAAAGAGTTCGATGAAGTCTTCGCGTTTTAACCACACGGAGAATCATACATGAGCTACGGAACGCTTGTTTTGGGCGAAAGTGGGTCAGGCAAGACTTGCTCCCTTCGCAATATCGATCCAACCAAAACGCTAATCATCCAACCGGTCAAAAAACCGCTTCCTTTCAGGTCAACTGGATGGAAGTTTGTTCAGCTCGGAACTAAAAAAGTTGTCGAGAACAAGCGAGAGCGAGAAGAGCTCACACGCCTGAGTGGCGGCAACATCCTCTGCACGTCCAACGTCCCCTTCATCCTTCAGTCCATGAAGGAGACCTCAAAGGAGATCATCGTCATCGACGATTGGCAGTACTTCCTATCCTTCAGAATGATGGAGTTGCGGAACGTCGGCGGCTATGACAAGTGGAATCAGATCGGCGGCTGCGGGTTCGATCTCGCCAAGACCGCTTCAGAGCTCGACGATGCAAAACGCGTCTATCTCCTTGCGCACACGGTGGTCAAGGATGGCGTGACGCGCATCAAAACGATCGGGCAGATGCTGGACGAAAAGATCGTCATTGAAGGGATGTTCACAACCGTCCTTCGAACAGCGGTCGATCAGGGCAAGTACCTCTTTCGCACTCACAACTCAGGCTTCGACACCGTGAAATCTCCTCTTGGGATGTTCGAAGAAGACGAGATCGACAACGACCTTGCAGAGGTCGACAAGGCCATCTGCGAGTACTACGGAATTTCAACACCCGCCGAAGAATCGGCAAAGGAATCTAAATGATCATCGGAACTATCAAGGCCGACAAGGTATCTGCCATCAGGAGCGAAACCCCGGCCCGCATCTTTGAAACTGGGGCTTACAAAGGAAAGATCCTGCAGGCAGAGCAGTACGAAACGAAGAACGGAGCCGCGATGCTCCGGTTTTACTTCGAATCGAATGATGGAGCCACGGCGTGGCTCTCGCTTTGCATCGTCAAAAGCGACGGCGAAGAGGCTTTTGGTATGGGTATCTTCCAGTCCATGCTTTTTTGCTCCAAAACCGAGTCGGTCGAATGGGTCGAAGGCAAGGTACGCACCATGAAAGGCGAGATCGTGAAGGGCTATCGCGGAAAGGCGATCGAAGGAAAGCCAATCGGCCTCGTCCTTGAAGCAGAGCCCCGCGAATACCTCTATCAAGGGGAGGTAAAGATCGCCAACGACATGACGATCCGACGCGCATTCGATCCGGCCACCGGTCGAACCGCTAAGGAGATCGATTCGGGCGCGACTGAAGCCACGGCTATTCCCGCGCTTCTTAAGAACCTGAAGGAACATCCCAAGGCGGTGCGCAAGCTTGACGGAGGAACGCAGGCACAGGCCTCCAGCGCGGCTTCTATGCCGCCTGATCCTCCCGTTGATGACGACATGCCCTTCTAATAACAAAGAGCCCCGGCCAACCACCGGGGCTTTTTCGTTTGAGGCTTATCAATGACCGAACTCATCAGGATCGAACCCTCCCGCATCGGTGGAGAAACTATTCAGACGTGCAACGCGCGCGATCTGCACGCGTTCCTTAAAGTCAAGGCGCGATTTAATGACTGGATTAGAAACCGTGTTGAAGACTTCGGTTTTCAGGAGAATCAAGACTTCATAACGCTTACTAGATTATTAGTAAGCGGCGGCAAGCGGAAGGATTACTACCTTAGTCTCGACATGGCGAAAGAACTTGCCATGGTAGAGCGCAACGCCAAGGGCAAGGAGGCTCGCCTTTACTTCATCGACTGCGAGCGAATCGCGAAATCGAAGACTGCCGTACCAGCACTGCCCTCATATCCTGAGGCCCTCAGACAGCTGGCAGACGCCATAGATAGAAACGGTGTGCTTGAGTCTCAAAAACTAGCACTTGAACATCAAGCCCGTGAAAACGCACCGAAGGTTGCTTTTGCTGAAGACGTTGTTGCTAGCGGTAAGGAAGTAACCATCACAGTCGCCGCAAAAATCCTTGGGATGCCCCCACAAAAGTTCCGAGACTGGCTGCGCAAAAACGGCTTTCTATACGCCAACGCTAATCACGCAATGCAAACCAGCATCCGACGCGGACTGATGGTCGTTCGCTTTGCGAGCTTCAACCACTCTGACGGAACCGCCGGCACCTCTTCGACCCCGCATATCACGGGCGCTGGTCTCTTCTATTTCTATCAACGCCTCCTCGCCGAAGAACTGATTGACCGCAACCCAAACCTTGAACTTGTCGCCTAAAGCGGTCAATGTTTTTTTGGAGAATCACCATGAAAATTTACGAAATCCCCGGCGCGCTGCGCGAACTTCTTGACCGCCTCGACGCCGATCCCGATACGGGTGAGGTCGATGGCGAAGCCCTTGCCGCCTACGCGGAGTACACCACCGCAGCAGCCGAAAAGCTCGAAGGGACGGCTTGCTACTGCCGCGAACTCAAGGCCGAAGCCGAAGCTATCAAGGCTGAAGAAGAGCGTCTTGCAAAGCGCCGTAAGGCACTGGAGAACAAGTCCGAGCGCCTGAAGGCCTACATGATGCCCGCGCTCGAAGCTATGGGCGGAAAGGTCAAAGGCGTCATGGTGTCTCTTCGCATCGGCACGACGCAAGCCGTCAAGGTGCTCGACCTTGAGGCCCTTCCCGAAGCCTTCAGGCGCATCAAGACGACGATCGATCCGGACAAAGTAGCGCTGAAGAAGGCGCTCAAGGACGGCGAGACCATCCCCGGAGCGGCGCTCGAAGAACGCCAGTCCGTGGTGATCTCGTAAGTAAAGACAAGCTCATCACGCAAATCGTTCGATTGGCCTCTTCGAGTTGCTTAAATAGATTCGTCCATTGTCTTCAAACACATCCCCCAACAAAATGCGAAGAATCACCTCCATTTTGCGCACTTCTGTGCTCACAATGATTTTTCCATTTCTGACTGAGTTCAGGTTGAGAATTTCATCGTATTTCTGAAAAGTAGCCAGCCTTCTTTCGAGAGGGGCGTCCTGCTCTTTTAGTAGCCATACCAAGCGAGCCACCTTCATCGAATCAAGCGCTTGGACTTTGTCTGCACTATCTTGATCGAAGATTGGCTGTCGGAAGAAGGTTGTAATGGTCGTCTTGTCCGCTCCGGGCGCATACTGATCAGAAAACCCCGGAAGGACCGCGCGGATGTTCTGAACACTTTTAAAACGCAATCTTTTTGACTCGAGGTCATAGACCCCTGAAAGCGACGATGCAATAGTGAATGCGGACTCTTCGATTTTTCTGACTGAGTCGCTGCAACCGAAACCAAACCAACGATCGCGCTTAGCGAGATAAGAATTGGTGAAGCGCTGAATTAGCACCAGATTAGGTAATTGTGGCGCTCGGAACAATAGAGCACGGCATTCGCTTAAGGAATCCGTGTTTTTCAGTACATCGCTACAGTTACCATTAATGATTTCCTGAAACGACGCGAATGTTCCATCGGCATCAACATAGTCGCTGATGGAAAAGCATTCGTCTGATTCCACCTTGTAACGACCGTCGAATTCAACTTCGCTTAGCTCTGAAAACTCTTCGTATTGGCTTCTGACAACGGCGCTTATATCATTGGCCGCATCAGACATGAGTTTGAGACGCCGAACGCAGGTCGACACCCCACGAAAAGAGGCTCCAGAGACAAACAGAGATTCCGCGTTATCCATCATTTCAATCCATACAAGCAGTTATCCGAAATACTTGAAGCTTCCGTCAATCGCAACGGCCTAAGGCTGGGATTTTTGATCAACACCGTCACAGTAGTGCCGTCTGGTCGCGTGGCCTCAAAAAAGCGCATTCCACAAATTCGCAGCAATGGGGAAAAAGCAATCGTCATTGACGCCCACGAGAGGATCAACAACAAGATCCCGCCAAGCAACCACCCCGTCGGCTCTTGGCGATCTCCCTGGATCATGAACAAAGGAAGAACATATGGCAGATAGGCCAACAGGCTATCTGTGCCCAGCTCTTTGACGCTTGTTAGCTTCACGGGGAGTCGATCCAACTTCGTCGCGACCCACCCGAGGTAGATCAGGATTATTTGCCCAAGAGCATAGTTGAACACCACTGCGCACAAAACGAATACCAGCTGCGCGTTCAGGTGAGCTTCTAAGAAATGAGAGACCACATCAGGCAACAGGCTCAGCAGCCAATCCGAGTACAAATAGCTGAACGTGATGCTCAACGGGAACACGGTAGCCAACGAAATAAGAGATCGATAAAGATTATTCATGGCAAGACTCCCCTCGCGACGTTTGTCGCAAGCTCCTTTTCCATTTTGACACAGCGCCTAAGATCGAGTACTCTTCCCTTGCCCCGTGAAAGCGACGGGGACGGGCGTCGAAACCCGACTGATCTCAAGGCGCAAGAAAGCCGCCGACCGTTGGAAGCGGCTTTTTTTCTTAGGTGCCCAATTTTGGGCTTCTAGAGAAAATCACAGACTTGCGTGAAAGTCTCCTTTATGGGAGAGGCTCGCGGGCACCTTCGGGTGGCCGATACCTTGAGATCGGTTTTCGACCCCGCGATGCCTCGCCCACCACCGTCTAAAGTGGGAGCGAGGTTCTTAAACCTCTCAAGGAGACAAGCATGAACGCTGTCAAAACGCGCACCACTGCGCCCGCTATCACTGTCTGCAACGGCCTTGCTACCGTCCTTACGACGAACATCTCGGAAGTCTTTGAAAAGAATCATCGTCACGTCCTTCGCGACGTCGAAGACATTATCCAGCGCACGCCGGAAGATCGTCGCGGGAACTTCATCCCCGTAGAGCTTGAGCGCCCTTCCAACCTCGGAAAGGGCATCGTCAAGTACAAGGCTTATGCCCTCACGAAAGCGGGATTCACTTTCCTCGCTATGGGATTCACTGGTGAGAAAGCCGACAAGTTCAAGTGAGCGTACATCGATGAGTTCGATCGCATGGAAAAAGCGCTCTCAGGTGATAGCGGCCCCGATTACATCGACGACGCCCAACAGCGAGAAATTCAGCGCGCAGTCGGCCGTCGCGCCGCCGGAGCTCCGAAGAACTTCCGCGTGATCTACTCCGCCCTCAAGGACCATTTCCGCATTCCGCGGTACACCTGCCTGCAGAAGAAGGACTTCGAAGCCGCACTCGCTTTCATCCAGACAGTGCCCGTCAAAACCCGCGCTGAGTGGCTCAAGCACGAAGAGGAAGAGATCAAGCGCATCGAGAGCGCCACTTATCACGACGAGCCGATCCCGCCGAAGGTCTACACCGTGAGAGCCGACTTCATGGAGAAGCTTCTTTCTCTCGTCTACACGTGGCGCTACCTCCACCGCGCAAACCTCGAGCGCTACGTCGAATTCCTGCGGAGCGTCGATTCGCCATACGCTGCATCCATGTGGGAAGCCGTTCACGACTTCAACTGGGTGAGCCTTGAAGCCTCTCTCGACAAGATCGGATACAGCGTCAAGGAGCTTCCTTGCTACAAACACTGGCTGAGCCATCAGCCCGCATAACTAACACACTTTTCTAACCTCAAGGCCTCGGAGAGATCCGGGGCCTTTCTTTTTTCCGAGAACGACATGACGTTGAAAAAACTTCTCGGCCACAACGAACGTACTGGGTTCAGCGATACCGCAATCATCTTCTGCGCCTTTCTGACTGGCGCCGGTATCAGCGCTCTCGGTATCTCACTCTGCCTGCTCATGCAGTGGGCAGTTCTTAATGGTTACGTACTTTTTTAGGAGTTCAGCCAATGAACGTCAAAGTCATCACCACCGCGCTGCAACACTTAGTTGGCGGCGCCGCTTTGAATGTTGCTCTGGGCGCAAGACTCGAATTAGCGACCCAAGAAGCAATCGCAGCCCGCGGACGTGAGGCAATTATCGTTTACCAATGGTACAGCCGCTGCGTCAAAGATCCTTCACTTGAGGATTTTGAATCGTGGCTAAGTAAAAAAATCAGCAAGACCAAGGAATTCAGCCAACTCGTTCAGGATTGGCGCAATTTCTACAAGTCCCGCGGGGCGTAATGAGGAGCCTGCATGATGAGTATTCCCTCCCACCCACATCGGCGCCCTAAGCACGAATTGAGTCGTGATGCACGTAGAGCAATCAAAACGCGGTCAGCACGTGCAAAGAAAGCTAGAAAAGCTGCGCAGCCGCCGACGCATTCAAAGACCTTCATCGCTCGCATCCTCGCTTTCTTTCAAAGGAATGCCGCATGAAGCCCGTCTACTTCTTCGGCACTCGCGCCAAGGAACTGGCCAAGAGACTTCACCCAGTGACGAACACTCGCCGCTTGGATCTCTGGACTGACGGCGCCGAACACTATTACCTGAGAACTATGCGTGCCTGCGGCAATCGGTGGCGACTTCACTCCTTCCTTCTATTGCCTGATTGGCGCATCAAAGCTAAGAACAACCATGCTCAGAAACCTCATCACCTGGATTCTCTTTGCCTTCATCGGAGCGCACCGTGACTAATCGGATTGAATGGCTTAAGGCTCGACAAAAAGGTATCGGTGGATCTGATGTTGCTGCAATTCTCGGTATCAATCCATACCGCACTCCTCTTGACATCTACAGAGAGAAGACCACAGAAATCACCGAGGACCGAGCACCTAGCGAGGCTGCTTACTGGGGGACTCAACTTGAGAGCATCGTGGCTCAAGAATTTTCAAAACGAACTGGATTCATGATTCAGCGCGTCTACCACCAGCTTGCTTCTAACCTCGATCACTACATAGGTACTAGCACTCCAACTCAGTGGGCGCTAGCAAACATCGACAGAGCAGTGATCAATCACCGGATTTCTGCCGATGTTCGCCTCACAAATCCTGCGTCAATCTGGAACGTCCAAAAATTGATGCTGACAACAGACACCTTGCTCGAATGCAAGACTGCGAATGCCTTGATGGCTGAACACTGGGGACTTTCGCAAGAAGCAGAGATCATCAAGAGGGAGATCACCTCCAAACACAAGATCCCGCTCTATTACGAAACACAAGTTCAGTGGTACATGGCAGTCACTGCCGCAAAGCTTTGTTATGTCGCTGTATTGATCGGCGGCCAAGACTTTCGCATCTACGCAGTCGACCGGAATGAATCGATCATTCAAATGATCGCTACTCGGTGCTTCGACTTTTGGATGAAGCATGTCCGAGCAGGCGTACCCCCAGAACCAATCATTGATGATGACGTCAAAAACCTCCTTCAGAAATATTTAGACGTCTGATCGTACCGCTTTTCCTGCCCTGCACTCTGAGGCGAACGTAATGACTTCCTAGGGTGTAGGGCAGGAAACTATACGGAGATTTTTAAAGTGAGTAGCAACTACCCCCTCTCATCGTTGAGAGCCCTAACGCAGTATGCAAAAGACGCTGAGACAAGCCAGTCTGATGCATTGCGTGAATACATGTACGCAATGCTGTTGGTGACGGAATTTAGTGTCTTGCAAATGAAAGCTGCGGTGCGAGGAAAAAAGACTGCCGATACCGGCCTCTGGACGATCCTTGCAGAGATGCTCACTCGAATGGCGATCTTCATCCATGAAGGAGATCACCGGCGTGAGGTTTCACGAAAGAGCTGCGCACGTTCTATCGCAATCGCTGCAACCGAGCTCTATCGGCGTGAGCTTGATAGAAAGCGCGGAAACAAGAAGAAACCTGAGCTTTGAAGAAATAGTCGGAGAAGAACGATGGACTTTAATGATCTCACCATCGACGAGCTGAGAGAACAAGCAAGCAGGCTACGTTTGTGCCTGCCTTACTCGGACATCGAGGCATGTAGAGAACGGGCTGAAGAACTGATCGAAGAAGGCGAAGCCCTTCAAAACACCATTGCATTCATCGTGTTAATTGAAAGACGAATCAAAGAGCTCGAAGATGAGGGCACTGAAAGCTCATCTTGCTGCTACGAACAAAAGGAGATCACAAAATGAGAGCTAGGAATACTACTGACATATCTCCCATTGGGGTATTGATGCTTGATGTCAAACAAGTAGCAGCCTCCTGTGGGATCGGAACATCAACCGTCTGGAAACTAGTAAAGCTGGGCACCTTCCCGCGACCGGTTTACTTTGGTCCTAAGGTTGCTCGATTCAAAGCTGAAGACATCCAAAAGTGGGTTGCAAACCTTGAACCCGCCACCACTCCACTGATAGGCAACCATACGGAGCAAGTGAAAGAAACTGCGTAAGCAAAACCCCGCTCAGCGTCGTGCTGGCGGGGTTATTGCGGTTAAACTACAGGGACTCTAACCTTAAACGGCCAAGCCTTGTAGCCATAATCAGAAGCTCGCATTAACTTCCCTGTACGCCAATGACGATAAACAGTGCAAAACACGAGCTTCATTACGCCCTTTCGGGCCTTCTTCGTGGGATGAGCCATATGGCAAATCTCCACGAGCGAGCTATGAGCTTGACATCGTTCTCCACCGAACTCATAATGATGGAGTCTTGAAACCGACATCAATGGGTGACTCGCTCGCGACCACCCTCCAGGCGTTGAAGAATTGCAATTTCTTCAACGCCTTTCTCATATCCGTTTTAATTGCTTTAATCTGATTCTCGCTGCCTCAAACGAAACTCCGAATCTTTCTGTTAGTTCTTCAGGCAAAATCAAACCCTCTGCTTCAATGATGGCAAACGGCATCAAGAGCTCACCAGCAAAAGTATTGGCCTGCCACTCCGAGTCCTCATATGCCTTGTGCTCTTGCGACTCTTCTCGACTGAAAGATCGTTCATGTCCCAAAATCAGATGCCCGAATTCGTGCCAGAATGTAAACATTGAACGTGTTCGAGTTCCTAAAATGCACGCCTCATAATCACAATCTCGAAGACGAATGCATTTGTCTTCAGGAATGTACACAGCTTCAACACCTCTAGCAAGGCGAGGATCGTCGTTTGGCACAACGTCGAGAGTTCCGCTATAAAGCAACTCTTCGAGAATCTGCCCCATGGCGTTTTTCGGGTCACCCACTACCTCTCGAACATGCTCTGCGATTTGTCGGATGTTTAGGATCGATCGCGGAGGAACTTTATAACCCCGACAGAAATTCATTCACGCCCCCTTTGCTTTGATCCAGCCAAAAGCTGGGCAAATTCTTCAAGCTTTTCTTGTGACATATCTACGCGGGCAAAACCTGCAACAAGGAATTGTTGAGCTGTCGACAGGCCTTCAAGAGACACTGATCGATTTGAAACGTCTGCCGCCTCATGAAGACCTGAAATAGTCATCCCCCGTGTAGCGAAGAATTTTTCAACCTTCTCGAGAAAATTCGGAGATATTTTCTTCGAACCAACTTCCGTAGCACTGAGATACGAAGGAGCAACACCAATGCTTCGAGCCATATCGAGCATGGTGACACCAGCATCTATCCGACCTTTTCGGACAAGCTTGCCATACTCACTAATCTTCATCTTGTTTTCCTCTTTGAATCAGCGAATTCACTGATTAGGTAAAATCATATCACTTAGGGAGTTGTTGTCAACATTGAACAACAATATTTTCCCCAAGCGTCATAAACCTCTCTCATGTCGCCCAGAGCCTGCTCGCGGTCATAGGCGCACTGATAGCTCTCGTTTCGGTGATCGAGACAGCTTTCCCGCAAGTCGCGGGAGAAAGACTTGTGACCATAACCCTTCGCGTCCTTCGCCCACGTGTTGAAAGTGGCCCGCGCCAGACCGTGAAGGGTGACAATTCTCGGCTTGCCGTCCTTCGCCTTTTGCTCCGGATCGACCCAACCTATGCCGTCGATCGCCCGCTGCTTGTCGTGCATTCTCTTCAGTAGAGAGCGAACCGCATCAAGCGAGAAGGGCAATAAGTTGCCCTGATTGATGTTCGGGAAGATGAAGTTGCGGCCTTCGCCCGGGAAGCGCGGAGCGGTATCCAGAAGACTTTTCGCCGGAGCGCAGAGAGGCGTTTTCCGGTCAAAAGGAATCTTGTCGGACTTCATTTTCATCCGCTCGCGCGGGATGACGTGGAACCATTGGCCCTCATCGTCCTGCTGAATCTCGTCCCACGTGGCCTCTCTGGCGGTCGAATTGCGGGCTGACGTGAGAATGGCAAAGGCCAGACAGCGCGCGGACTGACTGCGCGGCACGAGCTTCATCAGTTCAGCGAAGAAAGCCGGCATGCGCTTAGGCGGCAGCGCAGGTTCGTGCCCGCCCTCGGGACGAGCGAGGGACAGCATATCGCCGAGCTTCCCGCCCGCGACACGGGCCGGATTCATCATTATGGGAATCATCTCCTGCCGCATCGCCCAGTCGAAAGCGTTCCGCATATCGCTCAGAATCCTCTCCGGCGTATCGATCATGGTGCGCCACTTCTCCCCCAACTCATCGTAAAGACGCTCAGCAGTCACGTCCTTCGCCGGCATCGAAAGAAAGTCCGGCGAGAAGTGGTTGTTGCAGTACCCATCCCATACGCGCTCCTTCGGCTTGCGAGCGTTCTTCCATCTCCCGCGCTCCTCATTGAACCGAATCCACCCGTAGACCATCTCCCGGACAGTTAGAACAGCAGGCGCGGGCTCTTCAGCCTGAAGAGACATGCGCAGCGCTTTTCTCTCCGCAACTGGATCAATCCCCGCCTTAATTTTTTCCCGCCATTCGGCCGCAGTCTTGAAAGCATCGGAGAGCGAGACTTTCGGGTATTGCCCGATCTGGTACGCCTTTCCCGTCGCGCGGTCCCGAAGGAGAAAGTACTTTGCTGTGCTCCCGTCGCCCAGTGTGCGCACGCGCACCTCAAGGCCGGGAACGACGCCGCAGGAGCAACCTTTCGTCAGGCTCCGCAGGCGCTTTTCTGTCATCCTCTCTGCAACTCTAGGCATCTCAGTAGGCTCCTTTCCCGATGTACACCAAAAATCCGATCAGATTTCGCCGTTTTGGCGAACCGTGGTTCTATGGTGTACATCTTGGTGGACATCCGTCAAGAGCTGTACACAAGGTTTGAGAGTGGCAGACACGCCCATACGCGCCAAAACGGCGCTCGGCTTCCCTAGAGCCGCAAGGGACCTGTAGAGTTAGACACAACAAAAAAGGCCGTCTTGCGACGACCTTTTTAAGAATCCTGGTCGGGGTGAGAGGATTCGAACCTCCGACTCCTACGTCCCGAACGTAGTACTCTACCAGGCTGAGCTACACCCCGAGGTCTTTACCGATTTGACGTTATCGATCACGTCTAACAGTGAAGGACAGTAATTCTAGCAGACTTTCGTTGAAAATGGAAGGGGGAAGTTTTGCAAGAGCCTGACGGCCTCTCTCTAACTCGGCTTCCGCTCGAAGACTGCATCGGTCAAGAGCCCCGCAGTCTACTACAAGCTTTGTAATTTTGTCAAAGGGGCCATCGCCTTTCCGAACGGCCTCGTCGATGAGAGCTCGGCCTTCGGGCGTTGTGAGTTCACGCGTATAGATGAGCGGGAGCGTCATTTTCCCTTCGCGAAGATCTGCGCCGAGGTTCTTGCCAATATCGGCGGCAACGCCCGTGTAGTCGAGGATGTCATCGGCAATCTGGAAAGCGTTGCCGAGCGCCAGAGCATATTGCGCAACGGCTTCTTCCTGCTCTTTGCTGCACTCGGCAATGGCAGCAGCCATTCGGGCGCCGGCCTCAAAGAGACAGGCCGTCTTGCGTTCAATCACTCGGAAGTATCGTGTTTCGTCAACCGACGGATCATGAGCATTGACCATCTGCACAACCTCACCCTCGGAGAGGCGGTTGGCGGCATCGGCGAGCGCCTGCATGACGCGAAGATTGCCCGCCCGCACCATCATTTGGAAGGAGCGGGTATAGAGGAAGTCGCCGACAAGAACGGCTGCGCCGTTGCCCCATCGGGCATTGGCAGTAGGGCGGCCTCGGCGAAGATTGCTTTCATCAACCACATCGTCATGCATCAGTGTGGCGGTATGCAGGAGCTCAATGGTTGCGCCGAGATAGCAGCAGATGTCGCCCTTATACCCCAGCGCTCGGCTGATGAGAATAAGGAGCGCAGGACGCATGCGCTTTCCGCCGGCGCTGGTGATGTATTCGCTGATTTCATGCATGCGGCTCACGTCACTTGCAAGCTCAGCGCGGATATAGTCGTCAACCGCCTTCATGTCGTCCGCAATAGGGGCGAGCAGGCGCTGGACAAGCACCTTGGGGTCGGTTGAGGATGCGGTCTGGGTCATATAGCCTCAGGAAGAAAAATGCGAACTGCGGGATGCATGACATCCGCGGGCAAAAAGAATTGTGAGCAAAGTATATCGAGCCTGCGGCAGCAGACCGCGCGGCAAGTGCGCAATGCTGAGTGTGTTTGCCTGAGTTTCGCAAGAAATCCAAGCTTTTCGCTTGACGAAGAAGTTTCCGCAATGAAATAATGCGCACCTTTCCACGCAATGGACGCACTTATCGGGCGGCATTCGGAATTCTCCGGGCGTTCGAGGTTCGTCGAGTACAAAAAGGTTTCGCGCAGGTTTGCTGCAAGCAGACTGAAGCGGGACGGCGAGGTTTTATTACATGTACGCGATCATCAAGACGGGCGGTAAGCAGTACCGCGTCAACGTCGGCGACACGCTCAAGGTCGAGCTCCTCGGCCAGGACGCCGGCTCTCAGGTTACTTTCAGCGAAGTTCTCGCTGTCTCCGGCGAAGAAGGCCTCAAGGTCGGCGCTCCCCTCGTTGAGGGCGCTACCGTGACGGGCACCATCGTTGCGCTCGGCCGCCACGACAAGGTCCGCATCTTCAAGTTCCGTCGTCGTAAGCACTCCATGAAGTCCGGCGGCCATCGCCAGCACTTCGCCGAAGTGCGTATCGACGCGATCAACGCTTGATTTATCCTTCAACCCAGTTTTTCAGCAGAGCATAGAAAATGGCACACAAGAAAGGCGGCGGCTCCACCCGCAACGGTCGTGACTCCAAGGCGAAGCGTCTTGGCGTGAAGGTTTTCGGCAATGCAGCCATCAACGCTGGCAGCATCATCGTTCGTCAGCGCGGCACGCAGTTCCACGCCGGCAACAACGTCGGCACGGGCAAGGACTACACGCTCTACGCCCTCGTTGACGGCACCGTCAAGTTCGAAGTGAAGGGCGCCTTCGGCCGCCACTACGTTCACGTCGAACCGACCGCTCTCTGATCCTAAATTAGAGATCAGCGAGGCCGGCAGCACCAGAGGCTTCCCGCCAAGGGAAGCTTCCGGTCCGGTTAAAACAAAGCCCAGCGCGGATCTCCCGGCTGGGCTTTTGTTATTCTGTTTGTTTGATTTTTTACCCCGACTTTTTTCGAGGTTCAACGTGAAATTCGTCGACGAAGCCAATATCGAAGTTCAGGGCGGCAAAGGCGGCAATGGTGCCGCTAGCTTCCGCCGCGAGAAGTTCATTCCGAAGGGCGGTCCTGACGGCGGCGACGGCGGCCGCGGCGGCTCGGTCTGGGCTGAAGCCGACCGCAACATCAATACGCTGGTGGATTATCAGTACACTCGTAAGTTTTTTGCGCCTAACGGTGAAAACGGCCGAGGGGCGGACTGCTACGGTGCGGGCGGCAAGGACGTTGTCCTGCGCATGCCGGTGGGTACCATCATCCGCGATACCGATACGGGTGAGATTGTGGCCGACCTTAACGTGCATGGCGCACGTCAGCTCCTCGCCGCAGGCGGCAAAGGTGGACTCGGCAATCTTCACTTCAAGAGTTCGGTGAATCGTGCGCCGCGTCAATTTACGCCGGGAGAACCGGGTCAGTACCGTTCGCTCGAACTGGAGCTGAAGGTGCTCGCGGATGTAGGCCTCCTCGGTATGCCTAATGCCGGCAAGTCCACGCTCATTACAGCGGTCTCCAATGCTCGGCCTAAGATCGCCGACTATCCCTTTACCACGCTGCACCCCCATCTGGGCGTCGTTCGTGTGGGGCCCGAGCAGAGCTTTGTATTGGCCGACGTTCCCGGGCTGATCGAAGGCGCTGCGGAGGGTGCCGGTCTCGGACATTTGTTCCTGCGCCACCTTTCCCGCACGAAAGTGCTGCTGCACGTCATCGATGCCGCGCCTTTGGACGATACGGTCGATCCCTTCGAACAGGCGCATGCACTCGTGGCTGAACTCGAAAAGTACGATCCGGAACTTGCCGCCAAGCCTCGCTGGGTAGTGCTCAACAAGATGGATCTCGTGCCCGAGGAAGAGCGCGACGCATTGGTTGAGAAGTTCCGCTCGGCCTTCGCCCGTGAAGGCGAACCGGTGTTTGCGGTGTCAGCTGCAACACGTGAAGGTTTGACCACACTCCTCAATGCGCTTGCTCAGAAGATCGACGAAGATCGCCGCGCCGAACGCGCGTTTCTCGACGATGAGCGTTTTGATGAAGAGCGGGAGAACGCCGAACCGTACGATCCGGCAGCGCATTGATTTGAAACATCAGTTTTAAGCCCGAAAGCCGCTTCGAATCCCGTGTGAGCGGCTTTCCTGTCGTGCAATTTCCATAGGAGAAGACGCCATGGTCGGTCAGGAATCGCTTCTTAAAGAGGCGCGTCGCATTGTTGTCAAGGTTGGGAGCGCATTGGTTACCAATGACGGACGCGGTCTTGATGTTCGTGCGATCGAGCGCTGGGCCGGTCAAATTGCCGCGCTCCGCGCGATGGGCCGCGAAGTGCTCCTGGTGAGCTCTGGCGCTATTGCCGAGGGCGTGCTTCGTATCGGCTGGGAAACTCGACCGACTCGCGTCTGTGAGCTTCAGGCTGCCGCCGCGGTGGGACAGATGGGGCTTGCGCAGGCCTATGAAGAACATTTCGGCTATCACGGCATCAAGACCGCTCAGGTGCTCCTTACCCACGCCAATCTGGCGGACCGAGAGCAGTATTTGAATGCCCGCATGACGCTCATTGAACTGCTGGGACTCGGCATCGTTCCCGTTATCAATGAGAATGACACCGTGGTGACCGAAGAAATCAAAGTGGGCGACAACGATACGCTGGGCGCTTTGGTGACGAACCTTGTGGAAGCTGATGTGCTCGTGATTCTGACGGATCAGCGAGGTCTTTTCACGGCGGATCCCCGATCCAATCCGGATGCGGAGTTCGTCCAATTTGCTCAAGCCGGTGATCCGGCTTTGGAAAAGATGGCTGGGGGCGCAGCAAGCACGCTCTCCAAGGGCGGCATGATCACGAAGATTCTGGCCGCCAAACGCGCAGCACGTTCGGGCGCCGGCACCATCATTGCTTCCGGCCGAGAAGAAAACGTGCTCGTACGGCTCGCCCAGGGCGAAGCGATCGGCACGCACCTGAGCCCCGCTTCTTCAGTGCTCCATGCCAAGAAGCAGTGGATTGCCGACCATCTGCGGGCGGCTGGCAGACTCGTTCTGGATTCGGGTGCTGTCAGAGCGCTTAAGCGAGATCACACGTCACTCCTTCCGGTCGGCGTGAAAGCCGTGGAGGGCGAATTCAAGCGCGGAGAAATGGTGGTGTGCGTTGACGAAGCCGGCTGCGAGATTGCTCGCGGTCTGGTGGGGTACTCAAGCACTGAAGCCCGCCGCATCTGCCGTGCCCATACCGATGAGGTCATGCAGATTTTGGGCAGCATGGATGCGCCCGAAATGATCCATCGCGACAACTTGGTCGTCCTCTGAAGGTGCGAAAAAGTACAATAACGCGTTGATCCTCAGCCGCTCCCCGCGTTTTGAAATTCCGGAGCGGCATTCCTTTTTTTTAAGCACCCTGGCGGAAGACGCCGCGGCGGGTGCCTCCATTTGATATGCGAGCCCGTTCCTTTTTCATTTCGACTCTCAAAGAAGCGCCGGCCGATGCCGACGTCATCAGCCAGCAGTACATGATTCGCTCCGGCATGATCAAGAAGCTTGCCGCCGGCGTATATACCTACATGCCGCTTGGCCTTCGCGTCATCCGCAAAATTGAAAACATTATCCGCGACGAAATGGTTCGTGCCGGATCGATTGAATTGCTGATGCCGATGGTGCAGCCTGCAGAACTCTGGCAGGAAACCGGACGCTGGGAGAAGTACGGTCCCGAACTCCTGCGCATCAAAGATCGTCATATGCGCGACTTCGTGCTGCAGCCGACGTCCGAAGAGGTCATCACCGATGTCGCCCGTCAGGAAATCAAGAGCTGGCGTCAGCTGCCGGTGAATTTCTTCCACATTCAGACGAAATTCCGCGACGAGCGCCGTCCGCGTTTCGGGGTGATGCGCGGTCGTGAATTCACGATGAAGGACGCCTATTCGTTTGACCGTGATGAAGCCGGTGCTGGCCTTTCTTACGACAAGATGTATGCGGCCTATCAGCGCATCTTTACCCGTATTGGTCTCGGTTTCCGTGCTGTTCGCGCCGATACGGGCTCCATCGGCGGCTCGCGTTCGCATGAATTCCAGGTGATCGCCAATGCCGGTGAGGACGTCATTGCCTACTGCCCGGATTCGGACTACGCCGCCAACATTGAACTTGCCGACGCATCATCCGTCCTTGACGGCCGCAAAGCGCCGACTGCCGCTTTGGAAAAGCGCGCTACGCCGGGCAAGGAAAAATGCGAGCTCGTGGCGGAATATCTGGGCCTGCCGTTCCTCAGCTGCGTCAAGAGCGTCGTGCTTGCTGCGGACCGTACCAATGAAAAGGGCGAATCGATTCCGGCGAAGATTGTGCTTGTGCTGCTTCGTGCTGACCACGAACTCAACGAAGTGAAGGCTGGCCATATTCCGGAGCTTAAGGACGGCTTCCGGTTTGCCACTGATGCGGAAATTCTTGCCGCATTTGGCTCCAAGCCGGGTTACCTTGGGCCGGTCGGCGTGAAGAGCGATATCGCTGTTTATGCCGATAAGACGGCTGCCGACATGTCTGATTTCTGCTGCGGTGCGAACGAAGAAGGGTTCCACTATTCGGGCGTCAACTTTGGGCGAGATCTGCCCGAGCCTGTCGTCATGGATCTGCGCAATGTGGTCGAAGGCGACAAGTCTCCCGACGGCAAGGGCGTTCTGCGTCTGCAGCGCGGCATTGAAGTCGGTCATGTGTTCTTCCTCGGCACGCGCTACAGCGAACCGATGCACGCCACTTTCCTCGATGAAAACGGCCAGCCGAAGCCCATGCAGATGGGCTGCTACGGCATCGGCGTTACCCGCGTGGCGGGGGCGGCGATCGAGCAGCGCCATGACGACAAAGGCATCCAGTGGCCCGACGCCATCGCGCCGTTTGAAGTGGTCATCTGTCCGATGAACTACGCCAAGAGTGAAGATGTCCGCAAGGCGGCTGATGCGCTTTACGAAGACCTGAAGGCGCGCGGTGTTGATGTTATTCTCGATGACCGTGATATGCGTCCGGGCGTGATGTTTGCGGAATGGGAGCTGATCGGCGTGCCGCACCGCGTGGTGATCGGTGACCGCGGTCTGAAGAATGGCGAAATCGAATACGCTGAGCGTACGAATTTGGCCGAAAAGACGATGGTCCCGGTTGCCGATGCGGCAGCCTTCATTGTCGGCCGTATCAAGCGCGACTAAAACGCAGGGATGATGCGCTGATGTGATCGGCGCATACTGAGCCAGCAGCCAATAAATCGGCCTGCAGATTTGGATTCTGCAGGCCGATTTATTTTAGGCGCAGCAAACGGGCAGCCGTCACTTGCCGGCAGTATCGTCCACCGGATCGAACGTAATGGTCAGCACGCTTGGAATAGCTTCGCCGCCAGTGGGCTGCGGGAACGGATTACACAAGCGAATGGCACGCAGGACATTGGTATCGTAAGCGGAGAGCCCAGAGCTCTTTTTGAGTTCGGGCGAGCCGATTTGTTTGCCGTCGGATTGCAGGCGCACTTGATATTCTGCGACATAACGTCCGCGAGGCGTATTGACCGGAACGTCGAACAAGATGTTCGGGCGGATGCAGGCACGCACTCTGTTGGACCAGGTGGCCAGTGCGGAGCCGGTGAGGCTTCGGCGGAAGTTGCGCTGATCACCTCGAGTGGTGCCCGAGCGCTGCGCATTCGGGTCAATCTTGGCTGCAAGACGAGCGAGTTCGCGTTCACGCGCTTGCTGAGCAATGCGGCGTTTGGCTTGTTCGGCTTCCCGAGCCTGACGCTCCGCCGCAGCCTTTTGAGCGGCTTCCTGTGCTTGGCGTTCGGCTTCTTCGCGCTTTAACTCTTCAGCGATTCGCTTCGCTTCGGCTTCAGCGGCAAGGCGCTCTTCTTCGGCCTTTTTGGCTTCCTCAGCTTTACGTGCTTCTTCGGCCAGACGCGCGGCTTCCTGACGACGGGCTTCTTCGGCCTGACGTTCCTCTTCCGCTCGTTTTGCCTGCTCGGCAAGACGTTCCTGAGCGATGCGCTCTTCTTCTTCCCGGCGAGCCTCTTCGGCTAGACGGCGCTGCTCGGCCTCGATAGCTTCCTGACGCATGCGCTCAATCTCTTCGGCGCGGGCGCGCTCCTGCGCAATACGTTCGGCTTCTTGGCGGCGAGCTTCAAGTTCCTCCTGAGCTGCGCGGGCGATCTGCTCCTCTTCAATGCGCTGAGCTTCTTGGGCTTTCTCGCGAGCGATGTCTTCAGGAGTGGGCTGGGCGGGTTCGGGCTGGGCAGCGGGCGGAGGCTCTGCGGGCGGGTTGGGTTCTGGAGCAGCAGCTTTCTCCTCCTGCTGCTCTTCGGTGTCTTTGCTCTTAACTTCCGGAAGCTTTTCAGCAACGCCGGACGGATCGTTGCCGCCGGAAATTTCTTCCGGCGCCCAAAGTTCCGCATAAACGGCCTCCTCGGACGTATTCCATTGGAACGCAGTAAAGAGACCCACAAAGAGCGCGCCGTGCACGGCAACCGAAAGGAGTGCGGCGGGAAACATGTCCCGGCGATCCGCCTGATGCTCTCGATTAAAACCGCTGATGGGTGGCTTGATGCTCATAGAAAAGATCCTTCAATGGGCATCAGCGGGCGGCCGTAGGCCGCTCAACCTTGAGCGAAAGTCCAACGCGCTCAACTTCTGCGCTCTGCAAAAGTTTCATGACGTTCACGACATCTTCGTATCGCACGTCCTTATCGGCGGCAATCACCACGGGAACTTTTGCATCCCCGGCCTGCGCAGAACGAACGGCGGCAACCAGTCCAGGCATGTCAGTCGGCTGCATTTCCTTGCCTGCGCGAAGCGACAGACGGCCGTCGGGATAAACGACGACTTCGACCACTTTTTCAGGTGCTTTCGACGCTTTGTTGACGGATGGCAGGTTGACGACGCTCGGATTCACAAAGGGGGCGGCAACCATCAGGATGACGACGAGCACGAGCATCACGTCGATGTAGGGAACGACGTTGATCTCGGCCATCAGGCCGCGGCGGCGGCTTTTGCTGCTGAGAGCCATTGAGAGTTCCTCCGGAATCAGCGCGATTGGCGCTCGAGAATGTTGAGGAATTCTTCGCTGAAGCCGTCAACGCGGTTGGAGAGACGGCCAACGCGGTTGTTGTAGTAGTTGTAGGCGGCGACTGCAGGAATGGCGGCAAAGAGGCCGATGGCAGTGGCTACCAGCGCCTCGGCAATGCCCGGCGCAACAACGGCGAGACTTGCGTTTTCAAGGCTCGAGAGCCCCGTGAAAGCGTTCATGATGCCCCAAACCGTGCCGAAAAGACCGATGTAGGGTGAAGTGGAACCGATGGAGGCAAGCATCGGCAGACCGTTTTCAAGCCGGTCCATCTCACGGGTAAAGACTGCCCGCATAGCGCGGGAGACGCTGTTGACCGTATCGGCAGCTCCGGCCGTTTGACGCTGTTTCATGAATTCGTTCATGCCGGCGGCAAAGATGCGCTCTTCCATGCCGGAAGTGTCGCGGGAGCGGTTGGCCGTGTCGAGCAGTTTCGTGAGTTCCGTGCCGCTCCAAAAACGCGACTCGAAATCGTCAGTTTGACGCATGGCGCGGCGCACGACGAAGAATTTCTGGAAGATGACCGTCCAGCTGGCAAGCGAAAGCACGATCAGAATAGCGAGAACGGCCTTCACGACCAGACTCGCGTTGGCGATGAGCGTGAGGATCGAAAGATCGGCAGTGGTGTTCATAATGGAAAGCTTTGTCGGATTGAATGAACTGGAATTTAGTCGGCAAGGTCGAGCAGCGCGCGGATTTTTTCGTAGAGCGACTCCGGCATTGCAGCCGGCGCCATCGTGCGGCGGCTCACAGCGCCGACGCGCACTTCGCCTTCAGTAATGAGTTCGCTGCCTCGATAAACATTTTGCTCAAAGACGATCGAGGCGCGCCGCAATGTCTTGATGCGCGTGCGCACGGTCAGGTGGTCTTCGAGCTTGGCGGCTCGACGGTAGCGGATGGCCACGCTTACGGCAACAAAAAGGACGCCGTCGGGATCGGTGAGCGAATTCGCCTGCGCGACTTTGAGCTCCTTGAGGAGGTTCGAGCGGGCGCGCTCCATGAATTTGAGGTAGTTGCTGTGATAGACGATGCCGCCGGCATCGGTGTCTTCCCAGTAAACCTCAACAGGGAATTCGGCTGTGAATTCTGGCATGAGGAGAAATGCGTTTCGAAGGCTCCAGTCTGGCAGAAGGCATTTGCGGGCATTCGGACTGCTGGAGCGGAAAATTTGGATTCGAAGACCATACGAGCAGCATCAGCGGAAGCGCTTCAAATCGTGTTCCACAGTGCATTTATCCCGCCGTCGTTCGAGTGATCCCGTAGTATAGGTGCTCTTCAGCAGCTGTTGACCTGTAGGAGCGTCGACGGCAAAAAATCGCAAAAGATTGCTGTACTGAAGCAGGTCTGCGAAAGTCTGTTTCAGATGGATAGGAGAACACAAATTGACCCAAAGCCGGAGATCGATAAGCGATTATGCGTCCGCGTTGACGGCTAAGACCGATCCTGCGCACAGTCTTTTCAGTCGACGTGCCGTTTGGGCGGCTGCTGCCGCAGTGCTCGTGTTTGCGGCGTTGCTTTTTACGCTTCCGGATGTTACCAACAATCCGCGGCCGCTTGCTGAGTACGGCGAAAAGACGCTTTTTACAGCTTTTGGCGGCAGAAGTCCGCGGACGCTTGATCCGCAGCGGTCATATTCGAGTGATGAAACGGCCTATACCTATTCCATCTATGAGCCGCCTTACCAGTACGCCTATCTGAAGCGGCCCTATGAGCTCGAGCCCCGCACGGTTGAAAAGGTGGCCGAGCCAAAGTACTTCGACAAAAGCGGAAAGGAGCTGCCGGCGGATGCCGATCCGGAAGCGGTGGCGGAGTCCCGCTATGTGCTTAAGATCCGCCGAGGCATTTTTTATGCGCCGCATCCGGCCTTTGCCAAAGATGAAAAGGGCGCTTTTCGCTACCACCATCTGGATGCGGACTTGGCAGCCCGCGTGCGCAGTCCTTTTGATCTGCCTGAAGCGGGCACACGAGAGCTCACGGCTGCAGACTACGCCAACGGCATTCGCCGTATTGCAAGTCCTCAGGTGGTGAGCCCGATTTACGGCACGATGAGTTCACGCATTGTGGGTTTTCCCGATTTTAAAAAGCGGCTTGACGCCAAGTGGCGGGCCATGCGTGAGGCCGGCGCCTCTGAAGAGACATTTTTTGATCTGATGGCAGAACCCCTTGAGGGGGTACAGGTCATTGACGACCATACATTGGAAATCCGCATTCACGGTAAAGACCCCCAATTTGCCTATTGGCTCGCAATGACCCTTTTCGCGCCGATGCCGCAGGAAGCAGAGCGCTTTTATGCACAGGCGGGATTGCGAGCCAACAACGTATCGCTCGATACCTGGCCTGTCGGCACCGGAGCCTTTCGTATGCAGACCTTCCGCGAAAATCGCCTGCATGTGCTCGAACGGAATCCGCTTTATAAGCACGGTTTTTATCCCTGCACGGGGGAACCCGACGATGAGAAAAAAGGCCTCCTAAAGGACTGCGGCAAACCTCTGCCGCTCGTTGACCGCGTGGTTTTTGAAGTGGAAAAAGAAGCCATGCCGCTGCAGTCGAAATTTTTGGCGGGGTATTACGACAGTCCGTTTATCGATCGTGTCGATACGGGGCTCGGCTATTTGGTCGCAATGGATGACGATCCGGACAAGGCGGCGCTTTACGGCGGTCGCGGACTGAAGTTTCCTAAAACCGTGATGGCTGGACTTTGGTATCTAGGATTTAATTGGCTCGATCCCGTTGTGGGCGGCGGATCAACCCCGGAAGAAGCTGAGCGGCATCGCGCGCTGCGCCAGGCGATTTCAATCGCGGTCGATTGGGAGGAAAATATTGCCATCTTCCAGAAAAACCAAGGCATGCCGGCACATGGACCGATTCCGCCCGGTCTCTTTGGCTGGCGGGCTGACGGTCCGGAAGCTTTTAATCCTGTGGTGTATGAAAAGCACAATCAGCAGGTGATCAGAAAGCCGATTGAACGGGCCAAAGAGCTGCTTGCCAAAGCCGGGTGGCCTGACGGGCGCAATGCTCAGACGGGTGAGCCTTTAGTGCTCTTTTTTGACTATCAGAATGCCGCGCAGGGGTCGAGCGCCTATCTGGAGTGGTACCAGCGGCAGTTTAAAAAACTCGGTATTCAGCTTGAGATCCGTGCCACCGATTACAACCGCTTCCAAGAAAAAATGAGCAAGGGGGCCGCGCAAATCTTCTTCTGGGGATGGAACGCCGATTATCCGGATGCGGAAAATTTCCTTTTTCTCTTTTACGGTCCCAATGGCAAGGTGGCGCATGAGGGAGAGAATGCGGCCAACTATGAGAATCCGGCATTTGACCAGGCTTTCCGTGAAATGCGGCTCTTAGAAGACGGGCCGCAGAAGGCTGCGCTCATCGACCGAATGGTTGAGATTCTGCAGCAGGATGCCCCCATTCTCTTTGGCTATTTCCCGCCGGCCGCAGCGGCTTATCAGTCCTGGGTTGAAAATGCCAAGCCTTCCGGATTGGTACAGAACGCGCTGCAGTACTACGACGTTGATGCAGATCTTCGGCTGGCGAAAATTCGGGAATGGAATCGTCCTGTGCTTTGGCCGCTTGCCGTTCTTGCGCTTGGGATCGGACTCCTCGTTTGGGGAGCTCTTGCAGTGCTCGCTCGCCGACAAGCCAGGCGCCTGCGGCCGCTGAAGTCGAATGGAAGGAGCCGCTGATGATCAACTATTTGCTTCGCCGCGTGGTCTACGGCATTTTGATTCTGCTTGGCGTCAATCTCATCACGTTCGTGCTCTTTTTTGCCGTCAATACGCCCGACGACATGGCGCGGCTCAATTTGGGCGGCCGCCGCGTGACGGCTGATGCCATTGAGGCTTGGAAAGCGGCGCGCGGTCTCGACAAACCGCTCTTCATCAACACAGCGGCCGAGGGTGTGCAAAAAATAACGGACACGGTTTTCTTTGAGCGAAGCGTGCCGCTCCTTTTCTTTGATTTCGGCCGCAGCGACTCGGGCCGCGATATCGGCTACGAAATTTCAACCCGCATGTGGCCGTCTCTGGCGCTTGCCGTACCGACTTTTCTGCTCGGCCTCATCGTGATGGTGGCCTGGTCGCTTTTGGTGGTGCTTTTTCGCCGAACGAGGGTGGAGGCGGCAGCCATTGGGCTCTCTGTCTTTCTGATGTCCATTTCCTCGCTCTTTTACATCATTGTGGGCCAGTGGCTCTTTTCAAAGCTGATGCGGCTTTTCCCCATTTCAGGATGGGCGGACGGCTGGGGATGCACGGCATTCTTGGTGCTGCCGGTGCTGATTGCGCTCTTTTCGCGTTTGGGCAGCGATACGCTCCTTTATCGAGCGATGTTTCTCGAGGAAATCGGCCGCGACTATGTTCGTACGGCACGCGCCAAGGGGTTATCTGAAGGCGCAGTACTGCGGCGTCATGTGCTCCGAAATGCTGCGCTTCCCATCATCACCTCGTCGGTAGCGGTGATTCCAATGCTTTTTATGGGAAGCCTCATTATGGAAAGCTTCTTCGGCATTCCCGGTCTGGGGAGCTATACGATCGACGCTTTGGGGGCACAGGACTTTTCCGTCGTACGCACGATGGTTTTTCTCGGCACCTTCGCCTACATCATCGGCTTGATTGCTACCGATATCGTTTATGCCTGGGTGGATCCGCGCATCCGACTCGCTTGATGCGCTCAAGGCTCTCTCAGGACTCGTCAGAACACCGCTCAATTCGTCATGCTTCCTGTTTTCCTTCCGACTGACTTTGTTGCGTGGGGGCTTTTCGTCCTCCTCATATTGGCCGTCCGTCATGTTCGCCGATCGCCGGAATTGGCACGCCGCTGGCGCATGGTTTTTGCGAGGCCTTCTGCAGCAGCCTCGGCTGCCGTACTGGCGATTTTTCTGCTGACGGCGCTCATGGACTCCATTCATTGGCGCGACGCACTGCCGCCGGCGGATGCCTCAGACGCCGCAAGTGCCGTGCAGGCGTACTCTCCGGAGGTGAAGTCCCTTTTGGATGTTGTGATACTGGAGCGCCTTAAAGCGGCAGGGGATGAGCGCAGCTATTCCATGCCTTTTGCGCTTCGCGAATTCGACAAGACGACGGTTTTTAAAGACGGACATGCCGTACGTGATTTCCAGCCGCTCAAAAATGCGGGGAAACTCTTTGGGCACCGTACAAGGACATTTGAATTGGTAAAGGGAACGCTGATTGCCGCAATCGCGGGCGGTGTTACAGCCTTTCTCGCGTGGATTTTCACGGCTTTGGCGATAGCCCGCCGGCGAAACGCGACCTTCACGCAGACCTTGATGGTGATGCGGAACCGAGACGGGCGTTTCCCATGGAGACCGGCCATGCTTGTTTTTACAGTCGCTTGGCTGCTGATGGTCTGGCTTATCCTGATTTGGCCCAACTGGCACGTTTTCGGTACGGATGCGGTTGGCAACGACGTGCTTTATGAAGCGGTCAAAAGTGTTCGAACGGCGGTGGTGATCGGTTCGCTCGCAACGCTCGCGACGCTGCCGTTTGCGCTGACGCTCGGAATTGCCGCAGGCTATTTCCGCGGGTGGGTGGACGATGTCATTCAGTATGTTTATACGACGATCTCCTCTATTCCAAGCGTGCTCCTCATCGCGGCATCCGTACTGATGGTGCAGGTGTTCCTCGATAAGCACCCAGAGCTCTATCAAACCAGTCTCGAACGCGCGGATCTGCGGCTGATGCTGCTCGCGGTCATCATCGGCATGACTGGCTGGGCTACGCTCGCGCGGCTTTTGCGGGCTGAAACGATGAAACTCTCCACGCTCGACTTCGTGTCAGCGGCTAAAGCCTTGGGCGTGAAGCCTTTTGCGGTGATGCGGCGCCATATTCTGCCCAATGTGATGCACATCGTTCTGATCGTTACGGTGCTCGACTTTTCGGGCATTGTGCTCTATGAGGCCGTGCTTTCTTATGTCGGCGTCGGGGTGGATCCCACCATGCATTCCTTCGGCACCATGATTAATTCAGCCCGCAGCGAACTGTCGCGCTCTCCCATGATTTGGTGGAATCTTCTCGCCAGCTTTCTCTTCCTTGTGACGCTGGTGCTCTCGGCCAATATTTTTGCTTCTGCCGTTCGAGATGCCTTTGATCCTCGTGCCGCGGGCCGTGGCCGCGCTTGATGGAGGGGTGCTGATGAATATCCAAAGTGAACCGTCGCTTTTATCGGTCGACCGCCTGACGATAGATCTGCCGCTCTCGGGCGGCGTGCTTCACCCTGTGCGCGGCGTGAGTTTCACCGTACGCCGCGGTGAAGCGCTGGCGCTTGTGGGGGAATCGGGCTGCGGCAAAAGCCTTACTGCGATGGCGCTGATGCGGCTGCTGCCCGAGGATGCTCAAGTGCCTTCGGGGACGGTGACGCTCGCGGGACGAGAGCTCTTGTCACTCACCGAGAAAGAAATGGAGCGCGTTCGCGGGGCAGGCATTGCCGTGATTTTTCAGGAACCGGCAACGAGCTTTAACCCCGTGATGACGGTGGGCGATCAGGTGGCGGAAATGATCCGCACGCATTCGACGTGCGGACGCACGGAGGCAAGAGCGCGTGCCGTCGAGTGGCTGCGCCGAGTCGGCATTCCTCGCCCAGAAGAAGCATATGACGCTTATCCGCATGAGTTGTCGGGCGGTCTGAAGCAGCGTGCGATGATCGCCATGGCACTCTCGGCAGATCCCAAAGTGGTGGTGGCGGATGAGCCGACCACGGCTTTGGATGTCACTGTAGCGCGTCAGGTTCTCGAGCTTCTCAATGACTTAAAGCGCGAACGCGGTTTGACGCTCATTTTCATCACTCATGACCTTGCGCTGCTGCCAGGGATCGCTGATCGCGTTGCACTGATGTATGCGGGTGAAATTGTCGAAATGGCGCCGACAGAAGCATTTCTTGCCCATCCGGAGCATCCTTATGCGCAGGCGCTCCTGGGTGCGCTGCCGCGGCCGGACGGTGCTCCGCTCCAGCCGGTGGAAGGCTCGGTGCCGAATCTTTGGGGGCCGCTCAAGGGCTGCGCTTTTGCGCCGCGCTGTGCACGGGCCAAGTCAAAGTGCTTTGAACATGCGCCTGCTCCTCAGTCTCGGCGCGATGGGCTGGGCACTGTGCGGTGCATCTTCGCGGGCGACAAGACGACCGCCGAATGCAGGACGTTCGCTGCGCCCGAAGCGGCGGCCATAGACGGAGAGCCCGTGCTGGAACTCCAACATGCGGCAGTACGTACGGCACCCAAAGGCTTTACGCAGTCGCTCGCGGCTTTTGTCGGCCGTGCGGTCGGCCGCACTATTTTGCCGGACTGCACGCTCGCGCTTCATCGCGCAGAGACGCTTGCGCTCGTCGGTGAATCGGGAAGCGGCAAGACGACGGCCGCCTTGACTGCTTTAGGGCTTTTAGGAAACGGACTGCTCGCAGAGGGTACTGTGCGCTGCGGCGGCATTTCAATGCCGGTTGCAGGGCCTCGCAGCCCGGCTTTCAGAAGAAAGGTACAGATTGTTTTTCAGGATCCCTTTTCTTCGCTTGATCCGCGCATGACAGTGGGGCAGATTTTGGAAGAGGCGCTCGTTTCGCTCAGACCGGAGTTGACGCCTGCAGAGCGACTTCTCCGCATGCAGGCGCTTTTGAAGGAGACTGGACTCGATTCCGAAAGTCTGGAGCGTCTGCCGCATGAATTTTCGGGCGGTCAGCGTCAACGCATTGCCATTGCCCGAGCACTCTCGGTTGAGCCTGAAGTGATTGTGCTCGATGAACCAACTTCCGCTTTGGACGTTTCCGTACAGGCGCAAATTCTTAATTTGCTCGGCAGTCTGCAGCGCGAGCGCGGTTTGGCTTATCTGCTCATCACGCATAACTTTGCCGTGGTGGAGCACGCTGCCCACCGCGTGGCGGTTATGCAGGGCGGACGAATCGTTGAAGAAGGTGCTGCGGCAGCGGTGCTGACGCACCCCAAGGCGCCTTATACGAAGCGGCTGCTGGCCAGTGTGCCGCGGCTCTTGCAACCATACAATTCTGTCGGTCGGCACTGATTGACTTGTGGAGCCCGTAAGCGTCGGTCACTATCGAGGTGGCGTTCGGCGCAAGCTTCAGGGATTTTTGCTTGATTTCCTCTTTAGTTCTGGGCTTTAAAGTATTGAAAATGATGATTGGACCCTTTCCGAAAAGTCCGATCTCTGGCGCGGGTAAAAAAGTATGTTCGACGATCGACTTTCATTGCGAAAGCTGGAAGTGTTTCTGGCCTTCTTGCGTACTGAAAATATTGCGAAGACGGCAGAAGACCTGGGAACTGCGGCGGTGAGCGTCCATAGGGCGCTTCATACGCTTGAAGAAACGATTCAATGTCCGCTTTTTACACGCAAAGGACGACAGCTTCAGCCGTTGCCCACCGCAAGAGAGTTTGCAAAATATGCTCAAGATTTAATTGCGAGAATGCACGAGGCCGTGGAAGAGACGAGGCGTGTCGGCGGTTTTGAACAAAAGCGCATGCGTCTCGGAAGTCTTTACTCGCTTTCGGTCCGCACCGTGCCGAACCTCATTCTCGGCATGAAGTACCGTAGGCCAGAGCTTGAATTTGAGCTTGTGATGGGAAGCAACAAGTCACTTTTAGCGAAACTTGAAGAGAACAAGCTTGACGCTATCGTGATTGCGACGAGCGGAGAGGAGATTGACGAGCGAAAGAACATTGTCATCAAACTCTTTGATGATGATCTTTTCTTGGCCGCGCCATCGGACTACAAGGGACGCAAGAAAGATGCAGATCTAAAGGATCTCCATTTTGCTAAATGGGTCACGCTGCAGGAAGGCTTTGCAACGTTCGACGGCTTTGTTGATGCATTTCGGCAGACTGGAAAGACGCCGGAGATTGTGGCGAAGGTGAACGACATTTTCTCAATGGTGAGCTTCGTTCAGGCGGGCCTCGGTTTTGCCTTGTTGCCAGGCCGGATGCAACCGGTCTTTGAGTCAACCGTCAAACTCATTACGTTGGCAGAACCCTATCGAATCCGGCAGACTGTTGGGATTGTCTTCAAAAAGACGCATGAGCACGAAGCCAATTTCCTCGCGCTTGCCGCAGAAGCTCGCATGTACGGCCGCAGCCGGTCCGGTACGCCGTTGCCTTTGCCGCTACCTCATTGAAGTCTTCCAATTCTCTCAATGATTTCTTCTGCGGGCGTTGTCGATGACGAGATGACGAGGCCGTCCGCAAAAGTTGTTTTTGCCAGTGAGCCGAGGATGCCGCCGGGCGGCATTTCAATAAGGACATCGATGCCTCGTTCTTTAGCGGCTTGTGCGGCATCAAGCCAAGAGGTGCGCCTAGCCATGTTAAAGGCCAGATCGTCTACAAGCTTGGTAGGGTCCCAAATCACACGGCCCGAGTTGACGGAAAGATAAGGCACTTTCGGGCGCTTGACCTCAACTTTTTGGAATGCTTCCATTAATACCTTGGCTGGACACATGAGAAGCGGGCAGTGGGAAGGAACAGTAACTTGAATGCGCTTTGCGTAAAGGGCGCCGCGGTCCTTTGCACGCTTTGCCGCAATGTCCAAAGACGATAATGGTCCGGATAGAACAATTTGCTGTTCGGAGTTGATATTGGAAACATAGATGTCGTCAACGGCATTCGTTATGTCTTCCGCTGTATTGAGGTTCAATCCGCCGATTGCCATCATGCCATATCCCGAAGGATAGGCACCCTGCATCAAGCGGCCGCGAAGTAGCACCAAACGAGCAGCATCCGTAAGCGACAAGGCGTGAGCCGCGACTGCAGCACCGAAAGCTCCGATCGAGAGTCCTGCAACGAGTGAAGGCTGAATACCGGCGGCTTCTAGCTCTCGGCATTTCCCAATTCCCGCACAGAGAAGTGCGAGCTGTACGTTTTCTGTGCGTTCGAACGCTTCAGCAGAATCGAGCGTCAGGAGATCCAAGCCGATGGCATTGCTCATTTCTTCAAGGACGCTTAGCCCAAAAGTGTTTAAGCCGTGAAGTATGCCGGGACGTTGAGTACCCTGGCCCGGAAATACAAAGAAGACTCTCATGACAAGTCCCCCCAGGGTTTATCAGTCAGTACGGGACCGGAACTGGTTTTTAGAAGCACGGCGTCCCGCAGAAGCCATTCGCGAAGTGCAAATCCGCCTGATGGCGTTGAAATCTGAACGTCTATCCCCACCAAGAGGTTCCTGAAGCTTTGAAGCCAATCACGCATTTCGTCTTTGTCCAAGGGTAAGGACGCATTCACAACCAAGTCCAAATCGCTTGACGCCCGCATGACAGAGCAACCCCATGCGAGCGAAAACCCACAGCTTCCCGTGATCCCCCATTTGGCCGGAGCAGGGCGAAGCAGGAGCTTCAGGGCTGCTTGTACGGCAGGCCAATCCCGTAAAGGCGAATGATCGAGGATGGAGCTGGACGCCAGATCTTCAGGTGTTAGTACACGCAGCACATCTCCTTTTTTCGCCCAATTTGCTTGTCTGTCCTGTCGGTTCGGACCGCGAAGACCAATCGGTATCCAATCAGCATTGTGCGCATCACGCCTTACAACCACGGGCATGGAGGCAGGTTGCCAAAAGCCGTCAATTAAAGGGGCAAGGCTGTCTCGTAAAGACGCCTTACCGGTCAGGAATAGAAGATCGTGAGGACGAATGAGCATGTCGCTTCAGTTTCAATAAGGAAGAGGGACTTGCAATCCTTAAGGGGAAGCATAAGAGAAGGAGTACTTAGCAAACCATTTCGGTTTTAGTAATGAACGTACGGAAAATGTGATTGATCCGATCGGTTTAAGTGAACAAACTTAGTGCTGACAAATGCTTCGACCGCATCAAGTTGCGGCAGGTCGAAATTAAGGAGAAAGCCTTATGGTAGTAGGCTCAAGCACTCGCCGGTGGGATGTCCGGCGAAGAGCAAAGCATGCCCGACTCGAGGGAACAAGGAAGGCGCTTGGTTTATCTGGGAAGGTGATCCCAACGAACAAAATCGGAATGGCAATCGACACCCTGGTTATGCCGGGCGACCGTGTTGTGCTCGAAGGGAACAACCAGAAGCAGGCGGATTTTCTTTCGCGTGCGCTTGTGAATGTTGATTCCGAAAGGATTCACGGCTTGCATATGATCATGCCAAGTGTGAGCCTCCCAGAGCACATGGATCTTTTCGAAAAAGGGATTGCAAAGCGCCTCGATTTTTCGTACGCGGGATCGCAAAGCTTGCGCATTGCGCAGCTCCTTGAAGACGGCCAGCTCGAAATAGGTGCGATTCACACCTACGTTGAGCTTTACTCACGGCTCTACGTTGATTTGATTCCGAACGTCGTGCTCGTTGCCGCATATGCGGCGGACCGAGAAGGGAACCTTTATACGGGTCCAAGCACGGAAGATACACCAGCGCTTCTCGAGGCCGCCGCGTTCCATGACGGTGTCGTGATTGCACAGGTAAACGAGATTGTTGACGATCCGAAAGATCTAAAGCGTGTTGATATTCCTGGTTCCTGGGTGGATTACGTTGTAAAGGCTGACCGGCCGTTCTTTATCGAACCGCTCTTTACGCGCGATCCGCGCCAGATCAAGGACGCACACATCCTGATGGCCATGATGGCTTTGAAGGGGATCTACGCACCGCACGAAGTCGAATCTTTGAATCACGGCATCGGCTTCAACACTGCTGCCGTCGAATTGCTTCTTCCAACATTCGGCGAAGAGCTCGGCATCAAAGGCAAGGTATGCCGTCATTGGTGTTTGAATCCGCATCCGACGCTGATTCCCGCCATTGAATCGGGTTGGGTCAAAAGTGTTCACTGCTTTGGCGGTGAATTGGGGATGGAAGACTACATTGCTGCGCGCCCGGACGTGTTCTTTACGGGGCCGGACGGTTCCATGCGTTCGAACCGCGCTTTCTGCCAAATGGCAGGGCAATACGCCGTTGACATGTTCGTGGGCTCAACTCTCCAGATGGATCCGCTTGGCAATTCATCAACCGTTACGCGCGGCCGCTTGGCTGGCTTCGGCGGAGCTCCCAACATGGGGCACGACCCGCATGGCCGTCGGCACCCAACGAAAGCCTGGCTTGAAATGATCCCGAAGCCCGATCCGGTTGCTCGCGGCAAGAAGCTCGTGGTTCAAATGGTGGAAACCTTTCAGGCAGGTCCGAAGCCTACGTTCGTTGAAACGCTCGATGCAGTGCCAGTTGCCCAGAAGGCTGGTTTACCGCTCGCGCCCGTAATGATCTACGGCGACGATGTGACGCACGTTGTGACCGAAGAAGGTATCGCGTGTCTCTATCGTGCAGAATCCTTGGAAGAGCGAAAAGCACTTGTGGCATCCGTAGCGGGGATTACGGACATCGGCATGGCCGCAGATCCTGCAGTAGTGAAGAAGTTGCGATTTGAAAAGAAGCTTCTTCGCTCGGAAGACCTTGAGATCAATCCGGCAAAGGCAAATCGTTCGCTTCTTGCCGCTAAGAGTATTGCCGATCTCGTCGAATGGTCGGGCGGTCTCTACAACCCTCCAGCGAAGTTCCGGAGCTGGTAGCCATGTGTCGTGCCGTTCGCTTTGATGAGTCGCTTGAGCGTCTTCCAACGGCGGAAGAACTGGCGCTCCTTGCAACCGCAAGCTTGAAGGATGAGGCGAATCTCTTCCCAAAACCGGGGCTTGTTAATTGGCGCAGTTCCGGGTCGCATACGGACATGACGATCGAGATGATGCATGCGTCCGTGGACGCCATTAGCTCGAGTTTCAAGGCAATGGCCGATGCAGCGAAGAAAGCCGATCGAAATAATCCGGAGTCTCTCTCAGCACTTCGAATGACAGTCGGCGCTATTGGGCGTGCGGCGGAGGTCGCAATGCTCAAGGCAACGGGCGGCGTTAATACGCACCGTGGCGCAATTTATGCGCAAGGGCTGTTGACTGTGGCAGCAGGGCTTGCTGAGGAGCGAAGCGCTCTAGCTGCAGAGCGTGTTGCAGCACTTGCGGGCCACATTGCTTCGATTCCGGACCCGGGGTTCGAGGCACCCGCAACAAGCCACGGTCTTGTCGTCCGAAAGCGCTTAGGACTTCCTGGAGCCAGGGAAGAGGCGCAAAGCGGTTTTGAGCATGTCCGCTTATTTGCGCTCCCTGCGCTCCTGAAGTCCCGCAAGGCTGGGCTCTCTGAAGCCGCTTCTCAGATCAATGCGTTGCTTGCGCTCATGGCAACCCTTCCGGATACCTGCATCGCCCATCGCGGCGGACTCGCTGGACTCCAAGCAGTACAGAGCGGTGCAAAACAGGTGCTTGACCTTGGAGGTGTCGGCCTTCCTGAGGGCAGTGCGGCATATGAGGCACTGTGCCGCCAAATGGAGGAACAAAAGCTCTCACCGGGTGGCTCCGCCGATCTTCTCGCTGCGACGCTTTTCTTGGACCGCTTATTGGCTTTCTGGGTCGAAGAAAGAAATCACTCATTGGGGAAATTTATGGAATCGCTTGAATTAAAGATACCGGCCGGCCAACCGATCAAGGACGCTCAAGTCCAGATGGGCGTGGTTGCATCGGGTGACATGGAAGTGCTCTACGACGGTGTGAGTGACAAGAGGGATCTCACCGTCAAGATCACTTCATCTGTGGACAACAGCGCAGCTCGATGGAGCGCCATTTTTGAACGCTTGTCGGTGATGCAGGGTTTGCCTGCCGGGATCATGGTCATTCATGACTTCGGCGCAACGCCAGGTGTTGCACGCATCCGGATTGAACAGGCCATTGAAGCCGCAAAAGAACAGGAGGCGTAGTCATGCTGATTAAAAAGAGCTTCATTGAACTGCGTGCTCGTGAACGCGCAAAGGCGCTTCTTGACAGCGGAAGCTTCCGCGAGCTCTTGGGACCGTTTGACTTCATTGAGTCTCCGTGGCTTGAAAAACAGAACATCGTTCCACAGGCCGATGACGGCATGGTGATTGCTAAGGGGACTTTCGGCGGTAAAGCTTGCTGTGTGGCTGCCATTGAAGGGGCTTTCCAGGGCGGAAGCATGGGTGAAGTGTCAGGCGCCAAGATGGCGGCGATGCTTGAGCTTGCCCTCGAAGACGCTGAGGCAGGGAATCCGCCTCTTGTGATCCTTTGCCTCGAAACGGGCGGTGTGCGTCTTCAGGAAGCAAATCTTGGGCTGGCAGCCATTGCCGATATTCATTCAGCCATTGCCAAGCTGCGCCGTCATACGCCAGTTGTTGGCCTCATCACGGGAACGGTCGGTTGCTTCGGCGGCATGTCGATTGCTGCAGGGCTTTGCTCCTACTTGGTCGTGACTAAAGAAGCTCGTCTGGGCCTCAATGGTCCGCAGGTGATTGAGCAGGAGGCGGGCATCACAGAATATGACTCCAAAGATAAGCCTTTTATTTGGTCGATGACGGGCGGAGAAATCCGCTATGAGACCGGATTTGCCGATGAGCTTGCAGTCGATGACGTAGATGCCGTTCGAACGGCAATTGCCAAATGCTTTGCTCAAGGCAGCCCAGAATCTTTTCGCACAGACCGTGTGGGCTTCTACCTTCCGAGACTTGCCGGTTTTGATGCTTCTCAGCAGGTGTTTCCCGAAATTACCAAAGCCCTTTTCTCCCAAGGAGATCGCAAATGAATCGCGTTGAAACGACGAAGAGCCTCGCGGCTGCGAGCAGGGGTGCTGTTTGGCTCAAGGCGCTCGATCCGGAGGCCAAGCTTTTGGGGGAGCTGATCCCGAGCGTTGCCGCGGCTGACGGCGAAATCGATGGTAGGGCTGTTCGCTTCATGGCCGTACTTCCGGATCCTAAGAATCGTTATCCACGCGCTCGGAAAGGTGAAGTAGGTCTTCTCGAAGGTTGGGCTGTTGCGACGTCCGTTTTGGATTTCGTCCAAGCCGAGTCCAGCCAAGAAGAAAAGACGCCGCTTGTGCTCGTCATTGATGTTGCGAGTCAGGCCTATGGCAGGCGGGAAGAGGCGTTCGGCATTCACCAGGCGCTTGCAGCATCTTCTGCCGCTTTCATTAAAGCGCGCGAAGTCGGACATCCTGTTGTGGGTTTCATTGTCGGCAAGGCGATGTCAGGCGCATTTCTTGCTTTTGGCTACCAAGCCGACTACCTGATTGCACTCAACGATCCGGAGGTTATGGTTCATGCGATGAGCAAGGAATCAGCTGCCCGCATCACGCTAAGAACCGTTGAAGCACTAGATCATTTCGCATCCGAGATTCCGCCTATGGCATATGACGTAAGACATTTCTCGCAACTCGGGATTTTGGGTGAGCTTCTTGACATTTCCGATCCTGATCTGCCCGCAACTGACGATGTGAAAAAGGCTCGTGCAGCTATCTTGAAAGGCATTCGGTTTGCCAAAGCCGAAAACCTTCCAGAACGACGTCTGCATGCGCCACTGCGTCAAGCATCTGCAATGGTTCGCGCGCGTATGAGAGCCGTTTGGCATTAATTCCATTTGGATTCCTAAGACTACCTCTAGCAGGAAAAAAAGGAGACAACCATGACAATGATCCTCTCGGCAGTCGTCATTCTGGCGATGTGCTGGGCGCTCGTTAAAAAGTACGAGACCCGACTGGTACTTATCGCAGGCGGCTTGATTCTCGCTTGCATGGCCGGCGACCCGCTTGCCCCCCTCGTGTCCTTCTCGAAGTCGATGAAGCAGGCGAATGTCTTTGAAGTCATCATCGCTTCGATGGGTTTTGCAGCTGTCGTCAAGATGACAGGTCTTCATACCCATTTGATTGCTGTCTTCCTGAAGCTGCTGAAGAAGGCCGGCCCGTTTGTCATCATTGGCGTATCGCTCGCGACGACCATCGTGAATAGCGCTATCCCGTCTGCGGCCGGTACTTCCGCCGCTGTGGGCACAATCTTCATTCCGCTGCTTCTTTCCGCAGGTGTTCCTGCACCGCTCGCGGCCGCGGCTGTGATGGCCGGCCTCTATGGCGGTAATTTGAATCCGGGCCACGTGCATCCGACGATCGTCGCCGATCTTGCACAGCGTCCCTCAATCGAATTCGTCCAGATGGTTGCAGGTCCGATTCTGGGCTCGGTAGTGATTTCGTCCGCACTGATGGTCTTGATAGCCTTCTATATGAAGAAGCGTGGCTGGCGTCCTGATGAAGTGAAGCTAGAAGCTGACGGCGAAGGTATCCCGCCCGATTTCAAGATTAACTACCTCTATTCCATCATTCCGCTTCTCCCGCTCATCATTTTGCTCCTTGGAAACTTTGGCATCGTGTCGGCGCTCAAGATGCCGGTCTCACACGCCATGATCATCGGTGCAGTTGTGGCATTGATTGCCGTTCGTCCGAATCCTGGCACGTTCGTCAAGACCTTTTTTAAGGGCATGGGTGACAGCTTCGGGAACATCTTCGGCATCATCGTTGCGGCCAATATCTTCGTGGCCGGCATGAAGAGCGTAGGTCTGATCCAGGCCCTGATCGAGTTTATGAGTTCGTCGCCTGTCATTGCAAAGGGTGCTTCGATTGTTGGTCCGTTTGTCATCGCTGTGCTCTGCGGTTCAGGCGAAGCAGCTTCGATCGCCTTCAACAATGCTGTGAGCGCGCATGCTCCGCAATTTGGCCTTGACATTATGAATATGGGTGCCATGACGGTGCTCTCGGGTGGTATTGGTCGTTCAATCTCGCCTGTAGCCGGTGCCATGATTATCTGCGCCGGGATCGCGAAGGTTTCGCCGATGACTGTGGCGAAGTTCCAGATCATCCCGATGTCTGGCGCACTCATCTTCGTGACGCTGATGCTCTACGTCTTCTAATTCATAAAAGAAAAGGAGAACGTTATGTCTGAAGCATCCATGCTTAAGGAATTTTTGGAACTTATCCAAATCCCAGTCCAGAGCCGGGACGAACGCAAAATTGCCGACGTCGTCAAGCAGAAGCTCCTTGATCTCGGGCTGACAGTTGAAGAAGACAAAGCAGGTGAAAAGCTTGGCGGCAATACTGGCAATTTAATTGGTCGCCTCGCCGGCGCCTCGGAAGTGCCTTCAATTCTTCTCTCTGCCCATTTGGATCGCGTGAGGAATTCCGGGGCTATTCATCCTGTTGTGAATGAAGCCGAGGACTTGATTAAGAGCGACGGTACATCAATTCTTGCTGCCGACGACGTGTCTGGCCTATGTGCCGTTCTGGACGGACTTCGTCGTGTCAAAGAAAGCGGAAAGCCTCACGGCCCCGTAGAAGTGGTTTTCTCGGTCTGTGAAGAGATCGGCGTTCAAGGCTCTGGTCAGCTTGACTTTTCTAAGCTTAAAAGCAAGCAGGCTTTCGTCTTTGACGCGCCTGGCCGCATAGGCCGCATCATCAATCAAGCGCCGACCAAGTGCAAGATCGAGATCAAGGTTCACGGCATCAAGGCCCATGCCGGTAATGAGCCAGAGAAGGGACTCTCTGCCATCCGTGTTGCTGCAGACGCGATTATGCATCTTCAGGAAGGCCGTATCACGCCCACGGTAGTTTCGAATATTGGCGTCATCAAGGGAGGAACCGGTACCAATGTTGTTCCGGATCTCTGCGAAATGACAGCTGAGGCTCGAAGCACCGACGATACCGCGCTTGAAAAGTATCTCGAAGGCTTCAAGGCGACTTTCGCCGAGACGGCGAAGCGCTGGAACACCCCGATCGACGTGAATATCAAGACGCTTTACCACACGTTCTTTGTCGATCTGCAGTCTGAAATCGTTTCGACAGCAATGGACGCATTGAAGACTGTGGGAGTTGAAGGTTGGTGTGAACGCGGCGGTGGCGGAATGGACGGCAATCACTTCAACTGGAACGGCATCCAGGCGATTGGTCTTGCCTTGGGCTACAGCAAGAACCACACCAATGCCGAACAGATCTATATGACTGATCTCTTCAAGGGTGGCCAAGTGGCTGCAGAAATCATTCACCGCACCTATGAAAAAGCTAAGGGCACAAGAGGCTAAGTTTCAGGGTTCCGTGCGCTTCTTCTCTCTCCAGGCGGTGGAAGCGCACGGGGCTCGAGCTTGCAGCTTGGAGAACCAAAAAAAGGGAGATTTCCTATGAAGACGACATTCATTGCGTCGGGCGACAGCTTCATTACCCGCCGCATTCCAAATGATGGCTATGAAGGTTTCGACGAACTGAAGTGCTTGATTGAGGCTCATGATGTTCGCTTTGCCAACCTTGAATCTACTTTTCATGACCAAGAAGGCGCCCCGGCGGCGACATCGGGCGGTACGTGGGCAATGAGCGACCCTGTTCTCCTCGACGATATGAACCGCTATGGTTTCAATCTCTTTAATACGGCGAACAATCACTCCGGCGACTTTGGACAGGGCGGGATTGTTGCCACAATCAAGCATCTCAAAGAGCGCGGCATGATTTTTGCTGGCACCGGCATGACGCTTCAGGAAGCCTCTGGCGCGGCATACCTCGAAACTAAGCATGCCCGCGTTGCCATGATCGGCATTACGTCTACGCTTGATCCGGCTGCTGCCGCTGGCGGACAAGGTTTCACCATGAAGGGACGTCCGGGTTTGAATCCGCTTCGTTTCCGTACTGTCCATCATGTGAATCAAAAGCACTTCGATATGGCAAAGGAGCTTTCCGACATCACGGAGATCAATGCCCGCACGTTCAATCTAATTTCCCGCGGCTACCGTCTGCCGTTCCCCGAAGGCACACTGCCGCTCGGAAGCATGAATTTTGTCCTCACTGATGGCCCGGAACGCAATGAAACAGCGCCCAACAAGAAGGATTTAAAGCGGACACTCGATGAAATTGCTGAAGCTCGCCGGCAGGCTGACATTGTCATCGTCTCAGTCCACCATCACGAAATGCGCGGCGGCGACACGATGAAGTCACCTGAATTCATTGAAACCTTCAGCAAAGCCTGCATTGACGCGGGTGCGAGCGTTGTGATCGGTCATGGTCCGCATCAGCTTCGCGGTATTGAATGCTGGAAGGGCGGCGTAATCTTCTACTCTCTTGGAAACTTCATCTTTCAAGCTGAAACTGTCGCACGCCAGCCCTATGACGCTTTTGATGGCAAGAACCTGCCGCAGGAAATGAGCGTCGGTGCTTATATGGATTTCCGCAGCAAGAACGGTACGAAGGGCGACGTCGTTAACCCTGAAATCTGGCGCGCTGTTTTGCCTTCATGGACGATCGAAGACGGGAAGCTCACCGAAGTGAAGCTTTATCCAATCGACTTGGGTCAGAAAAATCCGCGTCCGCATCGTGGCTCGCCTAAGCTTTCCCAGAGTGTAGAGACGCTTGAGCACCTAAAACAGCTCTCTGCTGATCTCGGCACAACCATTGAAATTGAGAATGGTGTTGGCAAGGTCATTCTGCCGCAGTAATCCACCCAAATGGAGGAAACTATGATTAAGAAGACCGCTATTGCCTTTGCGACAAGTATTCTTTTGGGTGCAGGCGCCAGCCTTACGGCTCTCCCTGCTGCTGCGGCTGATGCGCCCGTTAAGGCAGAACAAGTCAAGTCGCTCCCCAATATTGCGATTCTAGCTACCGGCGGTACGATCGCGAGCCGCGGTTCCGGCTCGCTTTCGCTTACGGATTATGGTGTTGGTTCCGGCCACAAACCAGTCGGTATTGAAGTTCTGACGGACGCCGTGCCGGAAATCAAAAATTTCGCCAACATCACTGGCGAGCAGATCTTCAACGTCGGGAGTTCTAAGCTTTCGGTCGCTAACGAACTGACGCTCGCAAAGCGAATCAATGAATTTCTGGCAAAGAAAGACGTGGACGGCATTGTCGTCACGCACGGCACCGATACGCTTGAGGAAACAGCCTATTTCTTAAATCTGGTTGTCAAAAGCGACAAGCCTGTTGTACTGGTTGGCTCTATGCGTCCCGCTACAGGTCTCAGCGCTGATGGTCCGCTTAATCTTGTCAATGCCGTCGCCTTGGCGGCTTCGCCCGAAGCGAAGGGCAAGGGCGTTATGGTCAGCATGAACGACAAGATCGGGTCGGCGTTTGGCGTGACGAAAACCAATACGACCAACGTTGCCACATTCCAGTGCCCGGATACCGGATGCTTGGGCATCATGCAGAACAACAAGCCGTTCTTCTTCAACATCAACACGAAGCGCCATACAACCAATAGTGAGTTTGATATCTCGAAGTTAAATGCGCTTCCACGCGTTGAAATCAACTACGCCTCACTCGGCCAAGACGGCAGTCTCATTCGCTCCATGATCAAGATGGGCGTTAAAGGCATCGTAAGTGCAGGTCTTGGTCACGGGAATGTTCCTGATGATGTGATGGAGGCCTTGAAGGAAGCAAAGAAAGCAGGCATCAAGGTAGTGATTGCCTCGCGCGTTCCGACTGGCATGATCACGCCTGTAGGCAAGTTCACGCGCGAAGGCTTCCAAAGTGCAATGCTGCACAATCCGCAGAAGGCTCGCATCCTTCTAATGATGGCGCTGACGGAGACAGATAACGACGCTGACATCCAGCGCATGTTCGACCAATACTAATTTTTTTTCTCTCTCCAAGAAGTAGCCTTCTCTTGCTCTCAAAGTGAGGGAAGGCTTTTTCTTAATTGGCGAACAATGCCCACCGCGTGTCAGAGGTTGACGTCAATACTCTCAGATAACTGATCCCTAACTTTCCAGCATCCGGGATGAATTTCCCAAGCTAAGTAGCGCGAGCATCTCGCGTTTTTTTTCGTTATGGCGCGATTCACCCATGCATCGGCAGTGTGGCGCTTATGGGTTTAGATCTGCTTCACAATTGTGAAGCAGACAATCGATGGAACGATTGGGGATTTAGCGATTACCTTGCTCTTGATCGTATGCTTCTTGATAGCCATCATGTGACGAAAGGTCACTATTGGCCGAAGGAATGTGCATCAAGGCAAAAACGCCGCGCGGCCGCAAGAAAAGCTTTCGCTTGGGCAGGATGATTTAGAGCTTCCAATCGCCCTTAAACGCGATAGAGGCGCTTAGCAAAAATCCAGACCATCCGCATAGCGGGGAACGTTGTGGACCGCTTGTCCTTGGAGCAGATGAAGCAAAGCTTCGCAGACGGTTAAGAACGCAAAGGTCTGGCGGAACTTATGCTTGAGCGATGCGGCTTAAAAGAGCGTGGCGTCGCGCATGACTGCGCCGCCTTGATTCGCCGGCGGCGTGAGCTTGAAATGCTCCCAGGCACGGTGCGCAGCCATGCGGCCGCGTGGCGTGCGCTGCAGGAATCCTTGCTGAATGAGGTAGGGCTCCACTACGTCCTCGAGCGTGTCTCGGTCTTCACCGATAGCGGCGGCCAGATTGTCAATGCCGACAGGCCCGCCGGAAAATTTTTCAAGGATAGTGAGCAGAAAGCGCCGGTCGATGAAATCGAGACCGACAGGGTCTACGTCAAGCATGGTTAATGCGGCGGAGGCAACTTCCCGGGTAATGGTGCCGTCGTGGCGAACTTCTGCATAGTCGCGTACGCGTCGCAGCAGTCGGTTGGCCACGCGAGGCGTGCCCCGGCTTCTGCTCGCAATTTCTGCTGCGCCTTCGGGATCGATGGAGACGCCGAGCAGTCTGGCCGAACGGCGCACGATCGTGATCAGCTCCTCCGTGGTGTAGAACTGGAGCTGATTGACGATGCCAAAGCGGGCACGCAGCGGGTTGGTTAGGGAACCCGCTCGCGTAGTCGCGCCGATGAGTGTGAAGGGCGGCAGATCAAGCTTGATGGAGCGCGCTGCCGGACCCTCACCGATCATGATGTCGATCTGATAGTCCTCGAGCGCCGGGTAAAGAATCTCTTCCACGACGGGCGAAAGCCGGTGAATTTCATCGATGAAGAGCACATCGTTCTTTTCGAGATTCGTCAGGATGGCAGCGAGGTCTCCCGGGCGCTCCAGTACGGGGCCCGAGGTTTGACGCAGGTTCACGCCCATTTCCTCTGCGACGATGTGCGCGAGCGTGGTTTTGCCTAAACCGGGCGGCCCGAAAAGGAGCAGATGGTCGAGCGGATCGCCTCGGCGCCGCGCAGCTTCAATGAAGATCTGCAGCTGTTCGCGCACCGCTTTTTGCCCGACATAGTCGGCAAGCCGCGTCGGCCGCAGTGCGCGGTCGACGTTCTCTTCATTGGGATTGGCGCAGCCGCCGGCAATCAGGCGGTCGGAGGAGTCTTCGGACATCTTGGAGAAAATGAAAATGCTGTCGTGAGGATGAGCATAGCGCAGCGGCGCGGTGCACTTACTCCGGTAAGACTTAATGCGTGAGTGACTTGAGTGCCAGACGCAGGCCGTCGTTCACCGTGCAGTCCTCGGGGAGCTTCTTCGTCGCGGCAGCGGCTTCGCGTTCGGAATACCCCAAGGCGATGAGCGCGGCCGCAACGTCGGCACGTGCGCCGGAGGTCGGCACTGCCGCTGCCGCTGTCGCTGCGCCGGTGCCTGCGAGCTTACCTTTGAGCTCCAACACCAATCGTTCTGCAGTCTTTTTGCCGATGCCGGGGACTTTGGTAAGGAGTCCGGTCTCTCCCCGATCGACAGCGTCTTTAAGCTGATCGACCGTGATGCCCGAAAGGAGTGCCAGCGCAATTTTTGGACCGACGCCGGAAATCTTGATGAGCGCACGGAACACAGCGCGTTCGGCGAGTGTGGCAAAGCCGTAAAGAAGCTGAGCATCTTCACGCACGACGAAGTGCGTGTGGAGCGTGAGCTCTCCGCCGACTTCCGGGAGATTGCAAAATGTTGACATTGGGACGTCGACTTCGTAGCCGACGCCGGAAACGTCAATCAGAATTTGCGGCGGATTTTTTTCAAGCAGTTTGCCGTGCAGTCGTCCGATCATTTTTTAGGATCCTTTTTTTCAACCAAGGCTGTCCAGGCGCTTCGAGCCCCTCGGCCGTAACTGCCGAGGCCGCGTCTTGCCGTGGCGTAGGTTCGGTTCGTGCCGCCGGACTTTTCCAGCGCCCGGAGTTTTAAGGAACTGGCCAGACAAAGTGCACAGGCGAGAGCATCAGCCTCGTCAGTACGCGGATGATGCGGCATGGGAAGGAGACGCTCCACCATGGCTTGGATCATTTTTTTGTCGGCGCTGCCCGATCCCGTAACGGCCTGTTTGATTTCGCTTGGCGTAAATTCTTCAACCGCAAGACCGGCGAGACTGGCCGCGCAGATTGCAGCGCCTCGGGCGTGTCCAAGAAGCAATGTGCTTTGAGGGTTGACATTCACGAACACACGCTCGCAGGCGGCAACTGTCGGCAGATGTGTCTTGATGACCGCTTCGATTTCGCGGGCGATATGCGCCAATCTCGCTGCAGTCTCACCCTTGGGGATGTCAAAGACGCCCGACGCAACCCAAATGGATTTGGCGCCCGTCGTGTCAATGATGCCCCAGCCGGTGTGATTGAGACCGGGGTCGAGTCCGAGAATGCGCACTGCGGCAGCCATGCGTTGCCAAAACCTTCAGTCGGTTGAATCAGCGAGGCATGCCGGGGAAACCGCCCGGGGGGAAGCCGCCCGGAAAGCCGCCGCCCATGCCAGGAAGCTTCATGCCGCCGAGCATGCGCATCATCTTGGAGAGGCCGCCGCGCTTCATGCGCTTCATCATGTCCTGCGTCTGTTCAAACTGTTTGAGCAGACGGTTGACCTCCTGCATAGGTACGCCCGCACCGGCGGCGATGCGTTTTTTGCGGCTCGCTTTAATGAGCTCAGGCTTGCGGCGTTCCTGCAGCGTCATCGAATCGATGATGCCCAGCGTGCGGCGCAGATTCTTCTGCACGTCCTCGTCGCTCACTTTGCTCGCAGCTTGCTGAAGCTGTGCGGGCATTTTTTCCATGAGCGAGGAGAAGCTCCCAAAGCCGGCCATCTGCTGAAGCTGTGCTCGGAAGTCCGTCAAGTCGAATTTGTCCCCGGTACGGATTTTTTCAGCGAGCTTGGCCGCTTCGGCCATGTCGATGGACTTCGTGACGTCCTTCACTAGGCCGACAATGTCGCCCATGCCGAGAATGCGCGAAGCCATGGCTTCGGGATCAAAGGGCTCAAAGCCGCCCAGTTTTTCACCCGTACCGATGAATTTGATCGGCTTGCCTGTCACATAGCGAACCGAGAGCGATGCGCCGCCTCGGCTGTCGCCATCGGCTTTGGTGAGCACAATGCCGGTAAGCGGCAGCCGATCGTTGAAAGCTTTGGCCGTATTGACCGCATCCTGACCGAGCATCGCGTCAATCACGAAGAGTGTTTCGGCGGGCTTGAGGAAGGTGTTAAGGTCGGCAACTTCCTGCATCATCACTTCGTCGATGGCAAGACGACCGGCCGTGTCGACGATCAGCACATCATAAAAACGACGACGAGCTTCGCTCACTGCGGCGGCAGCGATGTCAAGCGGCTTTTCGCCAGTATGACTGGGAAACCAATCCGCGCCGGCCTGTTCGGTGACGGCTTTGAGCTGATCAATAGCCGCCGGACGGTACACGTCGCAGGAAACGGTAAGTACTTTCTTCTTTTCGTCGTGGACCAGCCAGCGGGCGAGTTTGCCGGCAGTGGTTGTTTTGCCGGCGCCCTGCAGACCGGCAAGCAGAATCACTGCCGGAGGCTGCACACGGAAATTGAGGCTGCGCTCTTCAGGGGGCAAGTCGCCGCCGATGATAGCGGTGAGTTCGCGCTGCACCACACCGACGAGCGCCTGACCGGGGTTGAGATTCCCGACCACTTCCTCGCCCATCGCCTTTTCTTTAATGCGGCTGAGGACCTCTTTCACTACGGGAAGTGCAACGTCGGCTTCCAGAAGCGCAAGGCGCACTTCGCGCAGCATCTCCTTGGTGTTGGCTTCCGTGAGGCGCGCTTGGCCGCGCATGGTCTTGACGATTTTCGAGAGACGCTGGCTGAGATTGTCGAGCATGAGCTATGAGCCTGAGGAACCGGCTTGGCGCGGGCGTCCGTCGATGCGGACCAGAGGCAGCGGGTTCGGGTTGTTCAGCACCTAGTAAGAAGGCGCGACTATACAATGAGATTCACGACGGCCGCGGAAATGGCCGGCCGGATTTCTCGTTGAAGCATTGCTTCAACAGAGAAGTGCGGCTGCAGACTGCGGACGTGAATCCATTATTTTAACCAAAGCCGTTGCCGGGATAGTTTCTCCAAAGAAGAAGCCAGTCTCGGGCGTCCATTTCCAATGTCAGTTCTCCTCATCTCCACCGGATTTGCTGCGCTCCTCTACCTTGTGAGCGGCATCGCCATCATGAGCGCGATGAAGAAGGGGGCGGAAGCCAAGGCTTCCAGCCTTCTGCGCTGGCCCGTGCTTCTCGGTCTCGTTCTTCACGGGTATGCCGTCGGACAGGAGATGTTCACGGCCGAAGCCGTGCACTTCGGGTTCGGGTATGCCGTCTCCGTGATGTTCTTCTTTGCGGTCGTGACACTCTTGATTGAATCTTGGGTGCACCGCATTCATGCCCTTTTCGGCATCATCCTGATTGCCGCAGCCTTTGGCGCTCTTTTTCCGGTTTTCTTCCAGGGACAAGTGGTGCCGGCCGCCGACTGGACGCTTGCCTTCCGCTGGCATCTTGTCTTCGCGCTGGCCGCCTACAGCTTCATGATGATTGCCTTTGTGCAGGCTGTTTTGATGATGCTGCAGAATACGCGTCTGCGAGCCAAGGGGCTTTCGGCCAATGACGACTTGCTCGATTCGCTCCCCGGCTTGGTCGTGATGGAGCGCGTCTTTTTCCGCATTGTCGCTACGGGCTTTTTCTGCCTGACGCTGGTGCTGATTCTGGGGGCGGTTGTCACGAAGGAGCTTCAGGGCGTCTACTTCCTTTTCGACCACAAAGCAGTCCTCACCTGGATTTCTTGGCTGGTGTTCGGTGTTTTGCTCCTCGGCCGTACGGTTTGGGGCTGGCGCGCCAAGACGGCTCTGCGTCTTTTCTGGGCGGGATTTGTTGTCTTTGCGGTTGCCTATTTTGTCTACAGCTTCGTTCTTGAAGTGTTTTGAGGCCTTTCGATGAGCCGCATTCTTTTCTTTCTCGGCATATTCATCGTCATTGCGGTGGCTTGGTCAATCAGCCGCCGACGGTCTGAACTCACCATTAAAGAGCGCGACGAACTCGAGGAGCTTCGCCGCACACAAAAAGGGCGCACGCCCGCTGCGGTGGGAGAGCCGATGGAGCGCTGCGCACACTGCGGGACGTATTTCCCTAAGTGCGATGCCGTGCATCGGGGCGGAAAGTCATACTGTTCGGCCGAATGCCGAGATGCAGACAAATCGTGAGCGAAGACACTTTCATCACGCAGGAGGGACGTCTGAAGGGCGTCCCTTCTTCGCCTCTTTATTCGTCGTCCTTTCACCCGAGTCCGTATTGGGATGAGCGGCCGCAGTTGACGAAGTCGGGTGCCGCCGGAGATCCGGTAGACCTGATTGTGCTGCACTTTATTTCGCTCCCTGCCGGAACATTCGGCGGCGACGCCGTCGATCGGCTCTTTATGGGCACGCTCGATCCCGATCGCCGAGATTGGCCTCAAGATCCTGCTTGGGAGCCCTTGAAAGCGCTCAAGGGGCTGCACGTTTCTACCCATTTCTTTATTCGCCGCACCGGTGAGGTGATTCAGTATGTTCCGACGGTGAAACGGGCATGGCACGCGGGACTTTCAAACTTCCGCGGACGCAACGCCTGCAATGATTTTTCGGTCGGGATTGAACTCGAAGGAACCGGTGAGGTGCCTTTTGCAGCGGCACAGTACCAAGCGTTGGGCGAGCTTCTCCCGGCTATCTGCCGTCGGCATCCGGTGAAGTGGGTGACAGGGCACGAATTCATTGCACCTGGACGAAAAAGTGATCCGGGTCCTTTCTTTGATTGGGGCCGTACCGCGCAGCTGCTGCCGGCCGGTGTTGCTTTAGCCATTGATGAAACCGACTGCGACCGTGAAGCGCTCGCTCGCCGAATGGCTGAACACTCCAACTGAAACGAACCGGAACGCCTCAAACGTAAAGAGAGGCGAGACGCAGACGCATGAGGTTGGCATAATGAGCGCAGATATTTTTGAGGCCGCTCATGCTCCATCTTCTGCAATACATTCTTGGGATCATCTTCAGCTGCTTTGGGGCCATCCTGCTTTTGCGGGCTTGGCTGCACTATTGGGCGCTTTCGCCCCGGCATCCCTTGTGTGAGTTCGTGCGCCGCATAACCGATTGGCTGGTCGTCCCCATCAGCCGCGTCGTTCCCACAAGGGGCGGTGTACATTGGTCGGCGCTGCTTTCCGCCCTGGCCGTCGCAGTGGTGGCCGTCTTGGTGCATCGCACGATCGGGCATCTGCCGGCGACCCCGATTGGCCTCATCATTGCTCCCTTTGCAATGATGGCCCGTTGGGCGCTTGAAATGATTTCTTGGGGCGCCATCATCTGGGCCGTGCTTTCCTGGGTGAATCGCGAGAGCCCTATGACTTATACGCTCGCAGTGCTTCTGGATCCGTTTATGCGCCCCATCCGCCGAGTGCTGCCTACGTTCCGTGGCATTGATTTTTCGCCGTTGGTGCTGATTCTGATCACGAATCTTCTGCTCATCGTCATTGTGCCGTTCTCGCGAGGATTCATCATTTTGTGAGCAAACGCGTTATTTTCGCGATTGTTTCCCAAACCATTGATCAAAATCGAGCTGAGCAGCCTGCGGTGTGAGTTCGTAGTCCTGAGCGCCTGCGCCGGCCACTTTTCGGCCGGCAGCTACAGCCCCCCATTGCGCGGCTTCAACGGGTGAAAAACCGCGCTCAAGTGCATAAAGAAAGCCGCCGCGGAAGGCGTCTCCCGCTCCGACGGGGCTGCGAACCTTTTGAATCGGCACGGTTGGTACGAAAGCCGCATGACGCTCGCCGGGGAGCCAGACTCGTGCGCCGCGGCTTCCGAGCGTACGGACGACGATGAGTCCGCTCTCGGCGAGGTCGGCATCACTTTGTTGGGTTTTTTGCTCAAAAGCCTCTGCCTCAGAGTCTGAATAGATGATCCCGACGGCATGGTGCGCAAGGTCAAGGAGTTCTTCAGCCGAAAAGAGCGGAAGCTCCTGACCGACGTCGAAGAAATAGGGTATTTCGCGAGCTCTGCAGGCTTGAGCTGCAAAAAGCGTCGTTTCGCGTCCGCCGGGCGAAAGGATCGCGATGGCGGGCTGTGCTTCTTTTCCATCCGCATCTGTGGGCCAGCGGACCTCCGGTGTACGCTCAGCCGCCCCGGGATGAAAGGCTGCAATTTGAGCTCCCGTGTGATCCGTGATGATCAGACACTGTGCGGTATAAGCATTGCTGAAAACGCCGATGCCGTCGGTGCGAATGCCTTCTCTGCCGAAATGTTCAAGGTAATCGCCGCCGTCGCGGCCGACAGCGCCCCAAATCAGCGGTTCGCCGCCCATGCGCTTCATGGCGACGGCGATGTTGCCGGCACAGCCGCCGAAATCTCGGCGCATGGCGCGTGTGAGAAATGTGGTGTTGAACCCTGGCTCAACAGGGCGCGTTATTTGCTCGCCGAAGGCTCCGGCGAAGGAGAAGACTGCGTCGTAGGCGATGGAGCCGGTGATGAGAACACTCATGGGGTTGGTTTTTTGGGGTTTGAAGCCGAAATTTAAGAAAAAGCCCGAAGCTTCTGGCGAACGCTTCGGGCTGGCGGCAGGTGAGGCTCGTCTTAGCGGCCGGCATCTACAACAGGTTTAACCTGTGCAGCCGTGGCGGCAAAGGAGAGCGTTCCTTCCATCTTGATTTGAGCGGTAAGCGATTCACCGGCCGGCAGTATGGCCGGTTTTTGCGGGAAGCCGTAGTCGGCAGGTTCCAATACGCGCTGCAGGAGCGTGCTGCCCGCCGGATCAAGATACTTGAGTTCGATCACGGGAAGCATCTGCGGGTACTCGGACGTATTGGTGAGTTCAACAACTGCCGTGGGCTTAGCGAGCCCCAAAGTTTCATCAGGCGCAAGCGTTGCCTTTGCCTTGAAGGCCGAAGCATCTGCCCAGACAAAGCCCGGACATGGGAGACTGCGGCAAACCTTTTCATAGACAGGGCGAACGTAGGGGGCCTGAGAGAGCACAAACTGATGCATCATCAGGAATGCACAGGCGGCGCCGACCGCAGCACAGAGCAGAATGCAGACAAAGAGGAGGAAGCTCCCTAAGCCAGACTTCTTCGTGCGGTAGATGGCCGGCATCGGAGCGCCTCGGCCAGCTTCTTTTTCGTCAAATTGTGCGGGCGGTTCGTTTTTTTCAGCCGTCGTCGGGGTATTGAGCTCCTGGGCGACTTTGGTAGCAAAGCGCGGTTCAGTCATCGGCTGCCGAGGAGCTGCCTGCGCGGCCTCAGACTTTTTCGCCTTCAATTCTGCAAGAGCGGCGTCAAGCGCTTGGTCGTCGACCTCTACGGTTTGCGCTGAAGCGGCGGAGAATTCGCGGCCGCAGGCGCTGCAGAGATAATTTTCTTCAGCAGCTCCCTCAAGGCGCCAGAGCGCCCCGCAGCTGGGACAGCGAATAATGCGGGCCATGGTGATCAGTCCTTTGGGCAGATTGTTGTGGAATACGAAACATCAGGCGCGGCGGCCAGCCAGGCACACCCAGCCGTCCTCTTCACGCCAGACCGAGAGTACAAGCGTCGGATCGGCGGCCTTATAGACGGCGATCACTTCGTCGGCTTGACGGGCAAGCACCCCTGAGAGCACCAATGCGCCGTGCGCCGCTACGCGGCCGAGCAGCGCAGGTGCCAAAAGCTTCAGCGGATTGGCCAGAATGTTGGCGACCACGATTGAGAATGTGCCCTCAGGCATGTCGGCCGGCAGCCAGAACTGAGCTTCGACATCATTTCGAATGGCGTTGTCGCGGGCCGCCTCAACGGCCTGAGGGTCAATGTCGGTGCCGCAGACTTCAGCCGCACCGAGCTTCTTGGCTCCGATGGCCAGAATGCCGGTGCCGCACCCGTAATCAAGAACGCGATCGGCGGACTTGATGTTTTCGTCAAGCCAATTGAGGCATAAGCGCGTAGTGGGATGAGAACCCGTGCCGAAGGCTACGCCCGGATCCAGGCGAACATTCAGGGCGTCGGCCACAGGGGGTTCACTCCATGACGGCACAATCCAGAGCCGGGGCGAGACATGCGAAGGCTGGAACTGCGCCTGCGTGATGCGTACCCAGTCCTGATCTTCAACGTCGCTCACCGAAAGCAATTCTGGCGCTTCGCAGCCCAGTTCTTTGACGCAGTCATCAAGCAGGTTTTTGAAGTGACAGTCGTCGGCGGTGAGTACCGAGATGATGGAACGCGGCCAGGCGCAGGTTTCGGGTTCCAATCCCGGTTCGCCGTAAAGCGGTGCTTCGTCGGTACTGTCGGCATCGGCATCTTCAAGAGAAGCAGCAAGCGCTCCCTTCTCGAGGAAGAGATCGCTTAGATCTTCAGCACTGCGTTCGTCGGCGAGGATTCGGTATTCACGCATGGTGGCGGCAAAAAGGAAAAGGTAGAGAAAAAAGAAGAAGCGGGACTCCGTTTTTGAGTTCCGCTTCCTGTGGATTGTAGCCGTTGGGAGGAGCTTGATTAGTTCACACCCGAGGATGAATGCGAATGGAGCTTTTCCTCAAGGTAGTGAATGCTCGTGCCGCCGCGTGCGAACCGCTCGTCAGAGAGAAGCAGGCGATGGAGTTTGACGTTGGTCTTGATGCCTTCGCAGGCGAATTCAGTAAGCGCTACGCGCATGCGGGCAAGCGCCTGTTCGCGCGTGTCACCGTAGGCGATGAGCTTACCGATCATACTGTCGTAATAGGGCGGAACCGTATAGCCCGCAAAAACGTGCGAATCGATGCGGATGCCGGGGCCGCCCGGCAGATGCCAAGCAGTCACTTTGCCCGGACAAGGCACAAAGGTGAAGGGATCCTCTGCATTGATGCGGCATTCAATGGCGTGACCGCGGATTTCGATATCGCGCTGCTTGAAGGAAAGACGCTCGCCGGCCGCAATGCGGATCTGTTCGGCCACGATATCAACCCCGGTGATGAATTCTGTCACCGGATGCTCGACCTGTACGCGGGTGTTCATTTCAATGAAGTAGAACTCACCGTTTTCGTAGAGGAATTCGAACGTGCCGGCACCGCGGTAGCCGATTCGGCGGCACGCTTCCACGCAGCGGCTGCCAAGCTTCTCAATGGCCCGGCGCGGAATGCCGAAAGCCGGGGCCTCTTCAATGACTTTCTGATTGCGGCGCTGCATCGAGCAGTCACGCTCGCCCAAATACACCGCATTCTGGAAGTTGTCGGAGAGCACCTGAATTTCAATGTGGCGCGGGTTCTCGAGGAACTTCTCCATGTAGACGGTCGGATTGCCAAAGGCAACGCGTGCCTCTTCACGGGTCATATTGACAGACGTGAGGAGCGCCGCTTCGGTGCGTACCACACGCATGCCGCGGCCGCCGCCGCCGCCGGAAGCTTTGATGATAATCGGGTAACCAATCTTACGGGCTGTCTGGATGATTTCCTGCGGGTCTTCGGAGAGTGCTCCGTCAGAGCCGGGCACGCAAGGGACGCCCGCGTCGCGCATGGCCTGCTTGGCGCTCACCTTGTCGCCCATCAGACGGATGCTCTCGGGGCGCGGCCCAATGAAAGCGAAGCCCGAGCTTTCCACCTGTTCGGCAAAATCGGCATTTTCCGAAAGGAAGCCGTAGCCCGGGTGAATCGCTTCAGCATCCGTTACTTCCGCAGCTGAAATGATGGCTGGAATATTGAGGTAGGAGTGAGACGAGGCGGCAGGCCCAATGCACACGCTTTCATCGGCCAGACGCACGTACTTAGCATCGGCGTCCGCCGTGGAATGCACGACCACTGTTTTAATGCCGAGCTCGCGGCAGGCGCGCTGAATGCGCAGTGCAATTTCGCCTCGGTTGGCGATGAGGACTTTTCCGAACATGAAGGTTCCTGAGTTGGGCTCAACCAAGAATGACGAGCGGCTGACCGTATTCGACGGGCTGGCCGTTTTCCGCGGCAAAGGCCTGAACGACGCCGTCCTTGTCAGCTTCAACTTCGTTGAGGAGCTTCATGGCTTCGATAATGCCGATCACCTGCCCTTTCTTCACGGTGTCGCCCACCTCAATGAAAGGCGCTGCGCCGGGCGACGGCGCACGGTAAAAAGTGCCCACCATCGGGCTCGTGATGGTCGGCAGAGCGGCCTGAGCAGCATCCTGAGCGGGAGCCGAGGCCGCCGCCGGAGCAGGCGCTGCCTGCGGCACGGCTGCAACGGTTACCGCAGCGGGCGCTTGCACGACGGGGGCTGCAGAAACGGTCGGGCGGTTGACGATGCGAACGTGGTCTTCGCCTTCCGTGATTTCAAGTTCGGCAACGCCGCTTTCACTCACGAGGTCGATCAATGTCTTGAGTTTGCGAAGGTCCATTTTGTTTCAGCAATGAATGTGTCAAAGTGGGCTCCTGACGTCTGGGCCGCAGGTGCAGGGGAGCCGCACGGCGCGGACGGCACAGAGAGCCGCAAAGGCTGCTTAGGAGCGTCATTTTCTTTAAAAGAGCACTGAAAAGCAGATAACTCAGCGCAATTTTGCGCATTCTGCCTATTTCTTGTCAAAGAAAATCTGCTTCAACACTAGGGTATTCCCTAAGTATTGGCGTAAAACGACGCTCTGAAGGCCATTGCAAATAAACTGCAGAGTGTAGAGAGCAGCCGATGCCCTCGGTATGCCCTCAACGGGGTAGCCCAATACGGCAGACGGATGATGCTGGTTATGGCTGCGGTTTAGAGGGTGTCTGAGAGAACTTGGGCGAGTGCATCCGAAGGGAGTGCCCCGGCCGCTTCCCACTCGGCTTGAAATTCGTCGGGCCGGGTGAGTGCCGGGAGCGGCGTGTGCTCGGGAACGATTCGCACAAGAACGGGTTCGCCGCGCACGTCAAGCAGCAGAGAGTCCAAACATTTTTCGCCGACGCGGCGGGCAAAGGCGGTGGGGTAGGGAGCATCGAGCGGTTCGGGCAAAAACCCGGCATTGAGGAGCGCAAGAAAGGCTTCTTTTTCACCCGTGCCGATGGCGACAAGTTCTGCCGGGGAAGTCTCGACAGCCGCGCCGGACAGGACAACGCCGATCAGGCGGCAGTTGAGTTCCGGGACGCTGCGCATAACGTGGAGTGCAGCATGCCGTTTGGCCGCGAGCAGCGCCTGATGTTCATGAGGCGCAAAGAGTGCAAACCACCGGCGAATCTCACTCGCAGTGAGATTGGGGTCGGGGCGGATCCCCACCGAGCGCTGGGCATCACGAAAGGCGCGTGCCCAAGTGCGGCCTTCGGCGGCGATCAGCTTGGCGGCGACGGCGGCGGCTTCTTGTTCCTGTCGTGTGTACTCGCGCATGCTGCGCCTCCCAGAGAAGAAAAATGCATCTGAAGAATTCTAGAGCGGCCGAGATGTCAGCAGTTTTGCGACAATTTCGGTCAATGAAATCCCAAGCGCCGCGATGCGCTCCTGGGGCTCCTACCCAATGCGAGGAATCTTTCGATGCATATCCATATTCTCGGCATCTGCGGCACTTTCATGGGCGGCATCGCTCAGATCGCCCGCGAAGCCGGCCACCAGGTGACCGGGTGTGACAAAAACGTCTATCCCCCGATGAGCGATGCGCTGCGCGCCAACGGTATAACCATCACTGAAGGGTACGGTGCCGAGCAGCTTGCTGTCGCTCCTGATCTTTGGGTGATCGGCAATGCCGTCTCCCGCGGCAATCCGCTTTTGGAGGCCATTCTCAATGCCGGCCTTCCTTATACCTCGGGCCCGCAATGGCTGAGTGAAAACATTCTTACCGGGAAGAAGGCTCGGACGGTGCTTGCTGTTGCAGGAACGCACGGCAAGACGACCACTACTTCCATGCTCACTTGGATCCTGCGCGAAGCTGGACTCCATCCTGGATTTCTGATCGGCGGCGTCCCTTGTTGGGGGGAGCAGTCGGCTGCTTTGGGCGATCCTCAGGCGCCTTTTGTGATTGAAGCTGACGAATATGACACCGCATTTTTCGATAAGCGCAGTAAGTTTGTCCACTATCGTCCGCGCATCGCGATTTTGAATAATCTAGAGTACGACCACGCGGATATTTTTGAAAATCTCCAGACCATAGAAACGCAGTTTCACCATCTTGTGCGGACGATGCCTTCGGAAGGAACCATCATCGCCAATGCCAAAGCGCCGGCGCTGGACCGTGTGTTGGCACGCGGCTGTTGGTCAAAGCTTGAGCGATTTGACACGCCCTTTGGCACGCCGGACGGATGGACGCTTGCCGAAGACGGTTCGGCATCGCTCGGCGCAGAGGTCTTCGGTGCGGTAAAGATTCATATGCCTGGACGCTACAACGAGCTCAATGCTCTGGCAGCGGTTGCCGCTGCGCGTGCGGCGGGCGTCCTTCCTCAGGCAGCTCTGAAGGCGCTCGAAAGTTTCCCCGGCGTTCATCGTCGGCAGGAAGTGAAAGGCGAAGCCGACGGGTGCCTCGTCATTGATGATTTTGCGCATCACCCCACGGCCATTCATGAAACGATCGACGGCGTGCGCGGCCGCTGGCCGGGACGTCGGCTGCTGGCGGTGCTTGAACCGCGCAGCAATACGATGAAGCTCGGCACGATGAAGGATCGGCTGGCCGGCGCACTGGCTGATGCCGATGTGGTCTTTTGTTATGCCGGCCCGGGCGTTGTCTGGTCGCCCGAAGAGGCTCTGAAGGCTCTGGGCAGTCACGCTTGGGCAACGCACGACTTTGATGCTTTGGTGACGCAGGTCGTGAATGCTGCTCGCCCGGGTGACGTTATCCTCTGCATGAGCAACGGGGGGTTCGGCGGCATTCATGGGAAGCTCTTAGCCGGACTCAAGGCCAAGGCTGAGTCCCGTGCGGGAGCTTAAACATGGAGCGATCCGCTGTTGACCGTGTCGTTTACCTGCACGGCTTTCGTTCCTCACCGGCTTCGGCAAAAGGCCGCGAGCTCGCTGCGGCCGCAGCAGAATGGAATGCCGATTTTTCTGCGCCTGATCTGAACCTTTCGCCGCGGGAAGCCGATGCGCTCGTAGGCAGTCTGCTCTCGCCGCTCTCTGCCCAAGCACGACGGTGCACGCTTCTGGTGGGGTCAAGTCTGGGCGGTTTTTACGCACTTCGTGCGGCGCGGGCATACGGCTGTCCGACGGCGGTCGTCAACCCCTGCCTGATGCCTTGGGATTTTGTGCCGCAGCAAGTGGGACTCCAAACTATTTTTGGCACCAATCGAACGATTATGGTGAAGCCTGGGTTTGCTGACGAATTTCGCGAACTTGCTGCCGAAATGCCGGCAGCACCGCTGGATCCCGCCGATGCGTTGGTGCTGCTTTCAACGACAGACGAAACGCTTGACTGGCATATTGCGGATCGAGCGCTGCGCGACTCTCCCAAAGTGCTTTCCACCGAGGATGATCATCGAATGCAGCGCTTTGCTGAGTGCTTGCCCGCCGTACGCGGATTTTTTATGCGGCGCAAGATTGTGCCTGCATTCGACGCGCGATAGTGCAAAATAGCGGCCTTGAGGAAAACACCGAACAACCATCGGACAGTTCGCGCTTTGCGCGAACGCAGTTGAAGCAGAACGCGATGTATCTATATTTCGAAGACGACGGAGCCTTCAAGGCGGGAACAGTGCTTTCGCAGGCTGGGAGCGCCTATCAGGTAGAGCTGACTACGGGGCGGCGGAGCAAAATCAAGGCCTCTCATGTCTTTTTTCCCTTTGAGACACCGAGCGCTTCAGAACTTATCGCGCGTATTCCGGAGGCTGCTGCAGAGCTTGATCCGGCTTTTCTTTGGGAAGCAGCGCCCTCAGAGGAATTTTCCTTTAAGGATCTCGCCCAGGAATACTGGGGTGAGAAGCCTTCGCCCGTAGAGCTCGCGGCACTGCTGACGGTACTGCATGCCAATCCGGTTTACTTCTACCGTAAAGGCCGAGGCGTCTACCGCAAAGCGCCGGCGGAAATCCTCTCCAAAGCGCTGGAAGCGCTTGAGCGCAAGCGCCGCATGGAAGAGCAAAAGAAGGTCTGGACGGCTGAAATGGTTGAAGGGAAGCTCCCTGAGGCGATCGGCCGTCAGGCCCTGACGCTTCTGCTTTCGCCCGATAAGAACGGAATCGAATGGAAGGCGCTCTCGGATGCTGCTGCGGAAACGCGGCAGACGCCGCTGCGTCTGATGCTCGCATTGGGCGGCATTGCTTCGCCTTGGCGCTGGCATGTTGACAGCTTCTATACGGCGAATTTCCCGCATGGCCGCGGTTTCCCTGCCGGCCTCCCGGAGCCCCCGGCTGACACGTGGGAGGAGCTCCCCATTGCCGACGTTGACGCCTTCTCGATTGACGATTCAACGACGACGGAAGTTGACGATGCGGCGAGCATCGAGCATCTTGAGGGCGGCATCACCCGCGTAGGCATCCACATTGCCGCACCGGCGCTGATGATCCAGAAGGATTCGCCGCTCGACACGGTAGCCAAGACGCGCATGAGCACGGTTTATGCTCCGGGTCTGAAGACGACGATGCTGCCGGAAAACTGGATTAAAGCTTCGTCGCTCGATGAAGGGCACCTCGTACCCTGCATTTCACTTTATGTGTGGGTAAAGGACGACACATTTGCCGTCGAGCGCACTGAGACACGTCTGGAGCGGATCGCACTGAAGGCAAATCTGCGCTACGACAAAATCGATGATCTGGTCACCGAGGAAGCGATTGCGGCTGATGCGCTCACCATCCCGTATGCGCACGAAATCGCTTGGCTGTGGCATTTTGCCAAACGTCTGCAGCACGGCCGTGAAGAGGTGCGCGGACGTCCCGAACCGACGGGACGCGTGGATTGGTATTTTGCGCTTGAGGGCGATGGCGAGGATGCGGTTATTCACGTCAAAGGCCGCCGCCGCGGCGCGCCGCTCGATCTGCTGGTTGCTGAACTGATGATTTTCGCCAACAGCACTTGGGGCCTTTGGCTCGAAGAGCATGGCACCCCGGGCATTTATCGTTCGCAGCGCATGGGGCGTGTGCGCATGAGTACGTCACCGGGACCGCATGATGGTTTGGGGGTGGAGCGCTATGCCTGGAGCACGTCGCCGCTGCGCCGTTATGTGGACCTCGTGAATCAGCGTCAGATGATTGCGGTGCTTCGCGGTGAAACTGCGCCTTACGGCCGCACCGATGTCGACCTTTTCACGATTGTGAGTCAGTTTGAAGCGATTTACGGTCTCTATTCCGACTTCCAGACTCGAATGGAGCGTTACTGGTCGCTGCGCTGGATTCTGCAGGAAAAACTCACGTCCATTGAGGCGATTGTCGTCAAGGGCGATCTCGTTCGCATCGACGGACTGCCTTTCATGCAGCGGGTGCCGGGACTCACCGAAGATCTTCCGCGCGGACGCAAAGTGGAGCTCCGTATTCTGGGGTGCGACCTCGTCGATCTTGTCATGGATGCAAGACTCGTCAAGGTGCTTGACGAGGCGATTACGCCCGAAGAGGAAGCCGCGCTTGAAGAGTCCCTCAACGAAGCGTCTGAAGCTGCGGAGGCAGCCGAAGATGTGAAGGAGGCCAAAGCGGCTGAACATGCCGCACAGGCCGATGCTGCTCAAGTTCTGAGTGCGTCCAATTAATTTAAAACGTCAAACATGGGAAAAGGTCGATTCGCTTAGGCGAAATCGACCGCATGTTTGGGATGTTCGCCGCCCGCTTCTTTTCCTGATCCGGCACTCTTGAAGAAGCGGACGGTCTTAAATCGTGCTAGCCTCACGGGCGATTGCGGCTGAAGGTTTTTATTTGCAGCAGCCGCAGAGCTTCGTCCGGGAGGAATTTTTTTCCTTCTGTCCCGTCTAATCCTTGAGCTGAGAGAGGTACTGCGCCGTGAACCGCGAGGACCAAACAGAAGCGCCCAACGAGGAGATCGCAGGCGCTCCGACGCTCGATTCGGACGAAGCCAGCCGCGCGCTTGCGCGGGTGCAGCAGGTTCTCGATTCCGATGAGGATCGGGCTCGAGCTTTGGAAAAAGCTCGTGAAAAGGCCGAAAAAGCCGCTCGCGCAAAATCGGGGGGCAGTGAAAAGCCCGATGAGGACGACAAGGATGACGAAGCGCGTCCGCTGACGCCGGAAGCCGCGCAGCAGCTGCGTGACATTCTGGAGCCCCTCCATCCTGCCGACATTGCTTGGGTACTCGAAGCCCTGCCGCTTGACGACCGTCTTGCTGTCTGGAATCAAGTCCAGAGTGAGTCTGACGGCGATATTCTGCTCGAAGTCAACGAGGGCGTTCGTGAGACCCTGATCGAAGCGATGGACCGCGACGAACTCGTCGACGCGGTTGAAACGCTCGATACCGACCAGATCGCTGACTTGGTCGATGACCTGCCGCCAGATGTGATGGCGGAGGTTCAGGAAGGCCTTTCGCACGAAGAGCGTGCTCAGCTGCGCGCGGCCATGTCGTACCCCGAAGACTCGGTCGGTGCGCGCATGGACTTTGAAATGGTGTCGATCCGCGAGGAAGTGACGATCGACATGGTGCTCAGATACCTGCGCCGCTTCAAAGAGCTCCCTGATCATATGGACCAGATCTTTGTCGTTGATCGACTGGGCCGTTTAAAGGGAGCGCTTGCTGTCGCTCAGATTCTGACGTCCGATCCAGCCAAACAGGTGCGGCGCATCATGCAGACCGAGACCTTCACGCTCAACCCGCTCGATGATGCGAGTGATGCGGCACAGGCCTTCGAGCGCTACGACTTGGTGAGTGCGGCAGTCGTTGATGAGGCTGGTCGATTAGTGGGCCGTCTGACAGTCAACGAAGTGGTTGACGTCATTCGAGAGGAAAGCGACGAAGACGCTTTCAGTGCAGTGGGTCTGGATGACGAACAGGACTTGTTCGGCAGCGTTTGGGGAGCGGCCAAAAGCCGCTGGCTCTGGCTGGGCGTCAACCTCTGTACGGCTTTCTTTGCTTCGCGCGTGATTTCAGCCTTTGACGGCACCATTGAGCGCGTGGTGGCACTTGCGGCTTTGATGCCCATCGTAGCGGGCATGGCCGGCAATTCCGGCAATCAAACGCTGACGCTTTTGGTGCGCTCGCTTGCCACCGGACAGGTGACGCTGGCCAATACTATCGATATTTGGAAGAAGGAACTTGCCGTAGCGGTTGTCAACGGCCTTCTCTGGGGCGCCATTGCCGGCCTCTGTGCTTGGGCGCTTTATTGGGATTCGCCGCAGGGGCATACGCTCGGTCTGGTCATGGCGCTTGCGATGTTCCTCAACATCGTCCAGGGAGCGGCTGTCGGACTTGCTGTGCCGCTCATTCTGAATAAGATGGGGCGCGATCCGGCCATGGGCGGTTCTGTGCTGCTGACCTTTACGACCGATTCGGGCGGGTTCCTGATCTTCCTCGGGCTCGCGACCATTTTCTTCCGCTGACGAGAGAAAAAAAGACCGCCCGTGTTCACCGGGCGGCCTTATTCCATCTGATAGGTGCGATTAGCGACGGCTAAAGATCGCCGAAGAGACGCTTCAGGTCGTCAATAGATTTCTTGGCTGCGGGCTTCTCCTCGTCGCTTTCCTTGGCGGAAATTTCACGCACGGTGTAGACATCTTCGATTTCTTCTTTCCAGTATTCGTGCGGCGCGCTGGAATGAAGAAAACGGTCCGCAATTTCTGACCCCACATTTTCGGCACGCAGCACCCGTTTGGTGTCGAACTCCACATCAAGCCAGCGGCGGGTGCGGTCATAGCCGGCGGAAGTGATGCCGCCGCGGTGGATAGGAATGCGCTTCATCTGAATGCCTCTTTTTAAAGCTTCAACAGCGTTCTGAAGATGATTTTTTAGAAAGTTGCCGGCGGAACTAGGCGCACGACAAATGATGGTTAGATTCTACCTATCGCGATGGCGGACAGATTGCATTTAACAAACGTGGCCAAGAGGTCGGCTGAGTTGAATACTGACGCAATAGTGAGATGGTTTCACTGCAATTTTTTTGAAACAAAGCAAAAACAAAAGCAAAATTTTATTGTCTTCAAGCGTTTTCGCAATGAGCGGGTACTCGCATCCTGATGGAAGATCTGTTAATCTGCAAACCAATCAATAGCCGAATGTGCGCGTTAACCCTAAAGCTTTAACGCTGTCGGTCCAGAAAACATCAAATTTTAAATTACAGCCGCAGCAGCAGCTCAGACAACCCTAGCAGGGCTTGTTTGATTTCGGGACGGCTTGTGCTCGTTTCAATGCATCTTCAAGACGTCGATATTTCTGCCCCTACCGTATCGCCCCTGACGCCTTCAAAGACTCCCGGGAAGCTTCTTGCAAGCATTACAAACGGGAGATTCTGGCCCATGGGTGCAGTGGGCTCGGCAGCAGTGGCTGCTGCAGTATGGCTTACTGCTGTTGGTTTGGCGGGGCCGGCCGGCGTCCAAGCGGCTACGCAGACAGAAATTGTCGCGATTGAAGAGGCCGATGTACATGAGTCGCTCAATCGGTTTTTGGAAGAGAAAGAAGCGAACGCTGTAGCGTTGGTCGAGGATTGGGAACGCAAGTCTCCAGCTTCGGAGGCGAGCTTGAGTGAGGCGGGCGATGCTTCAGAGGAGTCCGTGGCGGCTTATATCAACCGCAGCTACCGCGTTCCGCTCGAAGAGGCCAGACAGCTGACGGCATGGGCGTTGGAAATCGGGCAGGGCTTTGATGTTGATCCGCTGCTTATTCTTTCGGTAGCGGCTACCGAATCGAGTTTTAATCCTAAGGCCAAAAACGGCTCTGGCGCAGAAGGGCTCATGCAGGTCATGACCAGCGTGCATACAGAGAAATTCAAAGCCTTCGGCGGTGCAAAGGCCGCAATGGAACCCTATCCCAACATGGTGGTGGGCGCTTCCATTCTCGCGCGTCTCATTGACCGAACAGGCAGCGTTTCGCAGGGCCTCAAGCATTACTACGGCGCGGGCAATCAGTCGAGCGACAACGGTTACGCCGCTAAGGTGTTTAAAGAACGCAGCCGTCTGCAGGTCGCTGCAGCCGGTGACTCGGACCGTGCGGTGGAGCTCTCGCGAGCTAATCGGACGGGGCCCGCATACAACGCGAAACATCGTCCCCGCAATCTTGGCTACGGTGAATGGATGCAGCTCTTGGAAACGCGTGCGCAGCAGGGCGGCAGTGTGAAACGCCTCGCGCCCGAGAGCGATGCAGTGGCGGAAAACCGCCGGTCGTCAGATTCAGCTGAAGGCAGCAGTACTGAAAGCTAAGCTTTTATCGGCTGATATTGAAACGAAGAAGAGCGTGTCTGCAGCAGAATGCGGCGCTCTTTTTTCCTGATGGGCCTCAGCAGGCACGAGGAAGATCACCGACAAGTGTCTGAGCCCAAATAGCCGCGGCCAGTCCTGCGGTTTCCGTGCGCAGAACACGCGGCCCCAGAAGCTGAGGCCGCCAGCCGTGAGCGGCGGCGAGCTCGATTTCGCGAGCAGAGAACCCGCCCTCGGGTCCGACGGCAAAGGCGACGGAGAGGAGCCCCGGCAGCATGCTCGAAGCCGCAGAGGCATCGGCACCGGGCGCCAGAACAAATTTGACGTCTCCAGAAACAGTCTTAAAGCCGGCTTCAAGAGAGGGGACTGCCCGAACGAGGGGCACGACATTGCGGCCGCACTGTTCAGCCGCCGAGCGGGCAATGTCGGTGAGACGGGCCAGACGTTTTTCCAAGCGTTCCCCGGCAAGCTTCGTCACGCTGCGTTCGGCCGGCATGAAGATAATTTCAGAGATGCCGGCTTCAACAGCTTTTTCGACGATCCAGTCCGCTTTTTCCGGTGCAACGAGGCTTTGAAGGAGCGTTATCGCCAGGGGAGACTCTGCTGTGCGGTCCGTGCGGTGCTCAAGCTCCACCCAGGCCGAGGCGTCCGAAAAACCGACGGGCCCCGACCAGGCAGCTCCCGTACCGTTAAAGAGTTCAACGATCTCACCCGCGGCCAGTCTGAGCGATCGACCGGCATGACGAGCGGTTTTGGGAGGCAGTTCAAAGCGTCCGCCCAGTTGGAAGGCGTCAGTAGGGGCGTCGATGAAAAAGCGCGGCGTCGGCATGGGGGAGTACAGCGGAAGGAACGAGGGAAATGGGCGGTCGGACACGGAGTCAGATGGTTTGAGCCGGATTGGCTTCGGTCGTCATGTTTGTTTTAAGCATCGAATCGACCACCCTTAAATGATAAAATCTTTAGTTTCAGCAGGGGCTCCTTAAAGACGGAGTATTCCCCGCTCAAGCTCTCACCTTCTCTCTTCCGCAAAAGCAAGACACATGTCACAGGTCTCCCCCCAGACGATGGCGAACGCGATCCGCGCGCTCGCGATGGATGCTGTTCAAAAAGCGAAGTCCGGCCACCCCGGCATGCCGATGGGCATGGCAGACATCGCCACGGCGCTCTGGACGCGTCATCTGCGCTTCAATCCGCAGGATCCCAAGTGGTCGGGCCGCGACCGCTTTATTTTGTCCAACGGCCACGGTTCGATGCTGCAGTACGCACTGCTTCATCTGACGGGCTTTGATCTGTCAATGGATGATCTGAAGGCTTTCCGCCAGCTTGGCAGCCGCACGCCGGGACATCCGGAAGTGGATATCACGCCGGGGGTGGAAACGACGACCGGCCCGCTCGGACAAGGTATCGCCAACGGTGTCGGCATGGCGCTCGCAGAGAAACTGTTGGCCGCTGAATTCAATCGAGATGGCTTCCCGGTCGTCGACAATCGTACGTATGTGTTTTTGGGCGACGGCTGCCTGATGGAAGGCATCAGCCATGAGGTCTGCTCACTGGCGGGCGTCTGGAAGCTCAATAAGCTCATCGCGCTTTACGATGACAATGGTATTTCGATTGACGGTGATGTACGCGGCTGGTTCCGCGATGACACCCGCGGCCGATTCGAGGCCTATGGCTGGAATGTGATTGGTCCGGTCGACGGACACGACATCAACGCCGTTGATCAGGCGATCGCTCAAGCGAAGGAATCCGCAGAGAAACCGACGCTTATCATCTGCCGCACGACAATCGGCAAGGGTTCTCCCAACCGTCAAGGCACGGCCAAGGTGCATGGCGAAGCGCTCGGCGACGAAGAGATCGCCGCGACGAAGGCCGCTCTCGGCTGGACTTACGGTCCTTTTGAGATTCCGCAGGATGTTTATGCAGCATGGGATCATCGCGCTGAAGGGGCGAAGGTCGAAAAAGAATGGCAGCAGACGTATGCGGGTTATAAAGCCGCTTACCCGGAACTGGCCAAGGAACTCGAGCGCCGGCTGGCGGGCGATCTTCCTGACCAATGGGATGCCGCCGTCATGGATGCTGTTTGTCAGGCTGCAGAGGCGGCCGAAACGGTGGCCACCCGCAAGGCCAGTCAAAAGGCGCTTAATGCGCTGGCCCCTGTCCTTCCGGAGCTCCTTGGCGGTTCGGCTGATTTGACCGGGTCAAACCTGACCAACTGGTCGGGCTCGACGAGCCTGAATACGGGCGACTTCCATGCACGTCACATCAGCTACGGCGTGCGCGAATTTGGCATGTCGGCCATTCTGAACGGCATTGCGCTTTACGGCGGATTCATTCCCTACGGCGCGACGTTCCTTACTTTCTCGGATTATTCGCGCAATGCCCTGCGCATGTCCGCGCTGATGAATCTGCGCGCCATCAACGTCTTCACGCACGATTCCATCGGGCTCGGTGAAGACGGTCCGACACATCAGTCGGTTGAACACATTCCCTCGCTGCGTCTTATCCCGGGCATGGATGTCTGGCGTCCCTGCGATACGGTTGAGTCCGTTGTGGCTTGGGCGAGTGCCATCGAGCGCCGAGACGGCGCTTCCTGCCTGGTTTTCTCGCGTCAGAACGCAGCTTTCATCGACCGTGACGAAGTAGATGCGGATGCGATCGCTATGGGCGGTTATGTCGTCGCCGAAGCCCCCTTGGGTGAAGGCGAAGCGCAGGTCGTGCTGCTCGCGACCGGTACGGAGGTGGGGCTTGCGATGGATGCGCGCGCTAAACTCGCCGCGCTCAACATCAATGCCCGTGTGGTATCGATGCCTTGCACGAACCGTTTTGACCGCCAGTCGACGGAGTATCGTCAGTCGGTGCTCCCGCCGGGACTGCCGGTGTTCGCCATTGAAGCATCAAAGACTGATCTTTGGTGGAAGTACTTTACGGGGCGCGGCGACGTGCTTGGCGTCGACAGCTTCGGTGAGAGCGCGCCGGCCAAGGATCTTTGGATCAAGTTCGGCTTTACGGTCGACAATGTCGTCTCCAAGGTTGAGGCGCTCCTCCAGTAAATCCCTTTGTTTTTTACCCATCCCTTTCTTCAATATCTAGGAAGTTTCCGACATGACCATCCGTGTTGCCATCAATGGGTTCGGCCGCATCGGCCGCAACGTGCTCCGCGCTCATTACGAGTATGCCAAGCAGCACGACGTTGAAATCGTCGCCATCAATTCTCCGGGCGACCTTGCAGTGAACGCCCATCTCCTGAAGTACGACACGGTGCACGGCCGCTTCACTACGCCCGTTGAAACGGACGGCAAAGACATGATTGTCGGCGGGGATCGCATTCACGTCTTCAAGACGCGAGATCCCCGTGAACTGCCCTGGGCCGACCTCGGTGTCGATCTGGTGATGGAGTGCACGGGAGCCTTCAATTCAAAAGAAGCCTCGATGGTGCATATCGAATCCGGTGCGAAGAAAGTGCTGCTTTCGGCCCCTGGCAAGACCGCGGACGCGACGGTGGTCTACGGCGTTAATCAGGATGTGCTTAAGGCCACGGATCTCGTGGTGTCGAACGCCTCCTGCACGACCAACGGTTTGGCGCCGCTCGTCAAGCCCCTGCAGGACAAAATTGGCATCGAGCACGGTTTGATGACGACGATTCATTCGTACACGAACGACCAGGTGCTCACCGACGTCTACCACAAGGATCTGCGCCGAGCCCGCGCTGCGACACACTCGATGATCCCGACGAAGACGGGCGCAGCCAAGGCCGTGGGACTGGTGCTGCCGCAGCTGAAGGGCCGTCTGGACGGCTTTGCGGTCCGCGTGCCGACGATTAATGTGAGCTTTGTCGACCTGACGTTCATGGCAGAACGCGCGACCTCGATCGAAGAAATCAATGCGATCCTGAAAGAGGCGAGCGAGGGCGAACTCAAGGGCATTCTCGGCTACAACGATGAGCCGCTGGTGTCGATTGATTTCAACCATGATCCGCGCAGCTCTATCTACGATTCGACGCTCACGAAGATGTCTGGCGACCGCCTTGTCAAGGTTATGGCCTGGTACGACAATGAGTGGGGCTTCTCCTGCCGAATGCTCGACACGGCCTGCGCGATGATGGCCGCCAAGTAAGCTCTGAAAAATCAGACGTAAAGTGAAGCCCAATTTCATTGGCTGAAGCAATATCTGCCGCCCGCGGAAGCGTCCGAATGCCGGATGCTCCCGCGAGGCGGTTTTTTCTTTGGACTTACGGTCTAAAGAAGATCCAACGTATTTTTAATGCAAAGGAGCAGTTTCCATGCAAGTGAAGACTCTGGATTCCCTGGCCGCCTCGGGCGTTTTGAAGGATAAGCGTGTTCTGATCCGCAGTGATCTGAATGTGCCCCGCAATGATGAAGGCGCGATCACCAATGACGCTCGCATTGTGGCGAGTCTTCCGGCCATTAAGACCGCGCTGCTCGCGGGTGCGGCCGTGATGGTGACGAGTCATCTGGGCCGTCCTAAGGAAGGTGTTTTGCGCCCGGAAGATTCTCTGCAGGTCGTTGCCGATCGCTTGGGGGAACTGCTTGGCCGAGAAGTACCGGTTGTTCAGGATTGGATCGACGGTGTTGAGGTGAAGCCCGGTGAGCTGGTGGTGCTGGAAAACTGCCGCTGCAATGTGGGTGAAAAGAAGTGCGATGAGGCGCTTTCAAAGAAATACGCTGCGCTTTGTGACGTTTATGTCAATGATGCCTTCGGTACGGCTCACCGCGCAGAGGCGACAACGGTCGGCGTGGCGAAGTACGCTCCGATTGCTTGTGCGGGTCCCTTGATGGCCAAGGAAATCGAAGCACTCTCCAAGGCGCTCGGCAGCCCCTCTCGCCCGCTCGCCGCGATTGTTGCCGGCTCAAAGGTGTCGACCAAGCTCACGATTCTCTCGAATCTCGCCGAGAAAGTGGATCGCCTTATCGTGGGCGGCGGCATCCTCAATACGTTCTTGCTCGCAGCTGGCCGTCCGATCGGCAAGTCGCTCGCTGAACCGGATCTGGTGGACGAATGCCGCAAGGTGCTCGAGATTCTTGAAAAGAAGGGTGCAAAACTGCCGATGCCCGTCGATGTCGTGGCGGCCAAGGCTTTTGCGGCTGATGCTCCGTACCGCGTTTGCAGTGTTGATGAAGTGGCCGATGACGAGATGATCCTGGATGTGGGTCCGAAGACCGCAGAACATCTCGCACACGAACTGCGCTCTGCCGGAACGATCGTTTGGAATGGTCCGGTGGGTGTCTTTGAGATGAAGCCCTTTGCCAAGGGAACGGAAGCGCTGGCCTATGCGATTGCCGAGGCGACCGATAAGGGGGCCTTCTCCATCGCTGGCGGCGGTGATACGGTCTCGGCCGTCAACGCCTTCGGTGTGGAAGACCGCATTTCCTATATCTCCACGGGCGGCGGTGCTTTCCTCGAGTTCCTGGAAGGCAAGACGCTCCCGGCCATCGCCGTTCTCGAAGAACGAGCAGACCAATAATTCGCTCGGCGCCCCGCTGCTCAGCTCCGACTCCCCTTGATGCCAAGACAAACCATTGGCGGGTTTGACGAGGCTCCGGAGCTGAGAAGCGGGTTGTTGATGCGGCAGAAAAAATGTGCAGGACCAACAGCAGAAGTGAGGACCCTATGATTAATCGTGCAAACGAATTGCTCGAGCGCTTTATGCGCTACGCAGCCGTTACAACCCAGAGCGAAGCGGGGGCAAAAACTGTGCCGAGCACGGCGGGACAGCGCGTGCTCGCACAGATGCTTGCCGAAGAACTTAAAGCGCTCGGGCTCTCGGATGTCGAAGTTTCCGAATATGCTGTCGTCACCGGCCGGCTGCCCTCCAATCTTTCCGCAGGGGCCCAAGCGCCTAAGGTGGGTTGGTGCGCACATCTGGATACGGTCGACGCCGGACTTTCCCCGGACATTCATCCGCAGGTTGTGAAGAACTATCAAGGGGGCGACATCTGCCTTAATGCAGAGAAGAACCTTTGGCTTCGCGTGGCAGAACATCCTGAAGTGGAACGCTACGTAGGCGACGATCTGCTTCTTTCCGACGGCACGTCAGTGCTCGGCGCAGACAATAAGTCTGCCATTGCCAACATCATGACGGCACTGCACATCATCGTTGAGGAAGGTCGTCCTCACGGTGATATTTATGTTGCTTTTGTGCCGGATGAAGAAATTGGTCTTTGCGGCGCGAAGAAAATTGACTTTTCAAAGTTCCCGGTCGATTTTGCCTACACGATTGACAGCTGCGAACTCGGTGAAATCGTTTGGCAGACCTTCAATGCCGGCAGTGCCTGGGTGGATATTCAGGGCATTACCGCACATCCGATGTCTTCGAAGGGACAGCTTTTGAATCCGATTCTGGTCGCGCACGACTTCATCGGCATGCTTGACCGCGGTCAGACGCCGGAATTTACCGAGAAGACTGAAGGGTTTGTATGGGTGAACGGCATTCAGGGCGGTCCCGCCAAATGCCGCGTGTCGCTTAAGCTCCGAGATCACAGCCTCAAGCGCTATGAAGAAAAAAAGACACTTATCCGCGCCATCGTTGACTGCCTGCGCGTGCGCTATCCGCGCGCGAAGATCAATCTGACGATCGAGGATGTCTACGGCAACATTGCCGACGCTATCAAACCCGAGAACAGTGCATGCATTGACATGCTGCGCCGCGCGATGGAAATTGAACATGTGACGGTAAAGGACATTGCCATGCGCGGAGGCACGGATGGTTCCTTCATTTCCACGCAGGGTATTCCGACGCCGAATTACTTCACGGGCGCACACAACTTCCACAGTGCCTGTGAGTTCGTGCCCATGTCTTCGTGGCTGAAGAGCCTTGCGGTGACACTGAGGCTTGTTGAACTCGCCGCTGGTGTGACGAAGTAATTGACCGTTTCGCTTCAAAAGAACGGGCGGCTTGATTTGCTCAGGCCGCCCGCTCTATTTTTTATGACGCGCTATTCCACTCGTCCGTAGTGCTTGGCAAGCACTTCCTGCGAGTCCACAGCTTTTCCGTGTCTGGGCGGAGCGAGCCGCACATAAGTGCCGTCACTCTGGAGCTTCCAGCTCTGCACATTGTCGGCAAGCTGCAGGTCAAGTGTGGCCTTGATGCGGCTGCGGATGGCGGGATCGAGCACTGGGACGAGCACTTCAATGCGGCCGTCGAGATTGCGCGGCATCAGGTCGGCTGAGCCGATGAGCAGGAACGGATCATCGTTGTTGCGGAACCAGTAGGCTCGAGCATGCTCCAAGAAGCGCCCGACGATGCTGACGACTTGAATATTGTCGCTGATGCCCGGAATATTGGGGCGCAGGCAGCAGATGCCGCGGACGATCAGAGAAATCTTCACGCCGGCTTGACTTGCTGCATAGAGCGCCTGAATGACGGCGCGGTCAACGAGCTGATTGCACTTAAAGATGATTTCGCCCTTGCCGGTTTTCTGGTGTTCTGCCGCCTCGCGCTCAATCGCAGCAACAATGGAACTGCGGGTACTGTGAGGCGAAACGACTAGACGGCGGTACGTCGTCTGATCCGAGTAGCCCGTCATCACGTTGAAGAGGTCGGAGACGTCAGCGCAGATGGCCGCATTGGCCGTAAAGAGCGCATAGTCTGTATAAATCTTCGCGGTGGAAGGGTTGTAGTTGCCCGTTGAGATGTGAACGTACCGAGTCATGCCGTCGGCCTCGCGGCGCACGACAAGGCAGAGTTTGGCGTGAATCTTGAGGCCGGCAAAGCCGTAGACGATGTTGACGCCGGCCTTTTCCATTTCCTCGGCCCAGTTGATGTTGCGTTCTTCATCAAAGCGGGCTTTGAGTTCAACGACGGCCGTCACTTGTTTGCCGCGGCGTCGTGCATCGATCAGTGCGGCGACAATCGGACTGTTGCTGCCGCATCGATAGAGCGTCTGCTTGATGGCGACCACCTGAGGATCCGCAGCGGCGCGACGAATAAAGTCGAGTACGCCGCTGAAGCTTTCATAGGGATGGTAGAGGAACACGTCTCGGGTTTTGATGGTGCCGAAGATGTCGCCCTCGGAAAAGAGCAGCGGTTCAAGTCCCTTATATGGCGCATCCTTCAGGGCAGGACGATCGAGACCGCTCAAAGCCATGAATTCCGACATGGCCATTGGGCCTTTGATGCGAAAAAGCTGGAAAGGCAAAAGTTCGAGCTTATCCATCAGGAAGTTGGTCAGCGCAGCATCGGTGCCGGCTTCAATTTCAAGACGGATCACATCGCCGAAGCGGCGTTGGTCAACGAAGTCCTTGACGGCGGCTAAGAGGTCGTCAGCTTCATCCTCTTCAATTTCGATGTCGGTATTGCGGGTGATGCGGAAAACGCCCGACTTGACGACTTTGTGTCCGGGGAAGAGCTTGCCGAGATGTTCGCGGATTAAGTCTTCGAGCAGAATGATGTCGTCATCGCGCCCGGAGGAGTTGAAGCCCAGTTCAGCATAGGCAGATTCTTTCGTGCGGGGCACGAAGATGAAGCGCGGCATGTTGTTGGGGCACTTGAGGCGCGCATAACGCATGCTGCCGTCAACGGCTTCGAGCTCGACAATAAAGTTGAGCGACAGGTTGGAAATGGTCGGGAACGGATGTCCCGCATCGATGGCCTGCGGCGTGAGAATGGGATAAATCTCGTTGTCAAAGTACCCTTCAAGGAAGGTCTTCTGCTTTGCCGAGAGATTCTTCCACCGCCGGATGGCGATGTCTTTTTTAGCAAGCTCTGGCGCAAGCTTGTTTTTCCAGTGGTTCTGCGCTCTCGCGAGCATTCCGAGCACGCGGCGCCGAATTTCGGCGAGCTGCTTCACGGGCGGCAGGCCGTCAGCCGAAGTCGACGCCGCTCCCATCTTGTACTGACGAATAATGTTGGCCACGCGGACCATGAAGAATTCGTCAAGATTGTTGTGGAAAATGGCGAGGAACTTGAGCTGTTCAAGCAGCGGCACGCTCAGATCGCAGGCTTCTTCGAGCACCTTGCGGTCGAATTCAATCCAATTGAGCTCACGGTTAATGTAGAGCAGCGGATCGGAGAGGTCTGGCACGCCTTCTACGGGCGGCAGCGGGGGCGGCGCAGATTCGAGCGAAGCCGTACTGGAAGCGGAAACTTTGACCGCTTTGACTGTTTTTACGCTTTTCGCGCTTTTGACCGTCTTCGTGATTGTCTTTTTAGACGCCGTGCTGCGGCGGACTGCGGTCTTTTTGACTGCAGTGTGTTCGCTTTTCACTTCAGCTTCGGCAGGTTTGGCGTCTATTCCTGCGGGCTGGACAGCTGCAGGCTTGTCGGTCCTTGCTGTCGACTCTTTGGCTGCGGTTTCTGCACCCTCGGTCTGGAGTGCGGAAGCAGCTTTGCGGCTAAGGGTTGGTTTGTCTGACATCGAATGTTTTCACCGGGAATGAAAGCAGGTCTCATCTATTCTAAGCGCGCACCATTTCAAAACGATGAACCTGCAGTCTCTGACATATCTTGAGAAGACCGGCAGTGCGTCCGAGAGAGAGGGAAAGACCTCATTAAACGCTTTGGCCAATAAGCACATGGGAGCGCTGGCAGCGCTCCCATGACGGCTTTTGAAGATCGGTGAGGTCAGTGTCTCAGAATTTGTGTTCGCGCTTTTCGTGCATCTTCTGATACGTCTTCCAGACGTAGCCCACAAGAATGGGGCCCATAGCGGCAGCAACGACTCCGAGAATGAGGATTTTCGAAAGATTCTGCTGAATGAAAGGGATGTTGCCGAAAAGGTAGCCTGCACCAACTATCGATACCGCCCAGAGAATGGCGCCGAAGCCGCTGAAGAGTTCAAAGCGCAGACCATCCATGCGGGCTGCGCCGGCCACGAGAGGCGCGAAAGCGCGCACGATGGGAACGAATCGGGCAAGAACTACTGTTTTCCCGCCGTGTGAGAGATAGAAACTGTGGGCGTGCTCGAGCTTCTTGGCATCAATCCAATGAATACTGCCGTCATAAATTCGGTTGCCGAGCCATTTGCCAGTCGCATAACCTAGGGAATTCCCGAAGATTGCCCCCAAAATCACTGCCAGCATGATGAGCCATGGGCTGGCTGTGCCGGCTGCCGCAACGGTGCCTGCCACAAAAAGAAGCGAATCTCCCGGCAGAAACGACATGACAACGATGCCGGTCTCCAGGAAAAAGATCACGAACATTGCGATGTAGATAAGCGTGCCGTAGTCAGTGGCGATTGACACTAGAAAGTGGTCGGCGTTGGTAAAGAGCTCGACGATGAGTCCGAAGAGGTCCATGATCTTGAAAGTACAATTTTGTTTTGTGCGAAAGAGTCGAAGGGACTCGATGCTGTCTGCGGAGGCGGCTTAAGGGGAGTTGAACCGCAGCGATTCGAGCAGATCAGAAGTAGGCAGACAATGATAGCCGTTTGCTTCAACTAACTCTGATAGGCTGACGTCTCTTTGAATATCGCAGACTTCTGCCGTTCTGACCAAGACGGCAATACTTGCATACGTTTTTCTCATGCAGCCAAATCGTCCAATTGCAGAACTTTCGAGTCAGCTCATCAGTCAAATCGCCGCGGGTGAGGTGATTGAACGGCCGGCGTCCGTCGTCAAGGAACTTGTTGAAAATGCAGTGGACGCCGGAGCAGATCGCATTGAAGTGCGCATCGACGGGGGCGGGCTTTCACGGATTCTGGTGAGCGACAACGGCTGCGGTATTCCTAAAGCGGAATTGCCGCTGGCGGTGAAACGCCACGCGACGAGCAAAGTGGCCACGCTCGCTGATCTGGAAGCAGCAACGACGCTGGGTTTCCGCGGGGAAGCACTGGCATCGGTCGACTCCGTTGCGGAACTCATCATTGAGTCCAAAGCCGCGGGTGCGGGCGAAGCCTGGCGCATTCAGCGCGGAGCCGTCGAGCCGGCCGGCGGGATGACCGGCGGAACGCGCGTAGAAGTGACGGATCTTTTTTATAAGACCCCTGCGCGGCGCAAATTCATGAAGTCCGAAAGTACGGAAACGGCGCATGTGACGGCGCAGATGGAGCGCATCGCGCTAGCCAATCCGCAGGCCGCTTTTTCGCTTTATGCCAATGGGCGGCGAGCCATGCAGCTTGAGGCCGAGTCTGCGGAAGACCGCATCAAGGCGCTGATGCCCAAGGATTTCAAAGAGGCCTGTCGGCCGGTATCGGCTGAGTCGGACGGTTGGAAGCTCACGGGATTGGTGGGGCTTCCCACCATTTCTCGTACGCGCGCGGACGGTCAATACCTATTTGTCAACGGCCGCTTCATTCGCGATCGAGTGATGAACCATGCGGTGCGGGCAGCCTATGCTGATGTGCTTCATGGTCAGGCTCAGCCGCTTTACTGCCTTTTTCTGACCATTCCGCCCGAAGAGGTGGATTCAAACGTGCATCCGACAAAGACAGAGGTGCGCTTTCGGGATTCGAGCCGCGTGCACAGCTTCATTCTGCATGCGGTTGAGGCGGCGCTTGCGCCGCCCCTCGCACAGGCGGCCGGCGGGGCAGCCGTTGTCCCGCTCGCCGATGCGTCTCTGGGCTCAGTTCCAGCGCGCCGTGAAGCAGCGCTTTTTGGCCGTTCCTCACTCGCCGAGCCGCAAGAAGCCATTGCGGCAAAAGTACCTGCGGACCATCCCAATGCGCTTTGGGGTGCTCCTCCAACCGGCACGGGATTTGAGCGTGCTGATTCTGAGCGTCCGGCGTCGGCCGCTTCCGGCAAACCGGTGCTGCAGCGCTTTCCCGCCGCTTATGGAGAGCGTCCCAAAGCACCTTCGCCCGTTGCCGTAGCGGCGGCCATGAAGTTTTATGACCCCAATTCGTCTTCAGGGGAAGCGGGCGAACCGAAATCTTTGGAGCCCCGGAAACTGCCGCAAATGGAGCAGGAGGAGCATCCAGCGCTTTTTACGCCGCTTCAGGCACAGTCTGACGGCAGGGGATTCCTTGGGCGTGCATTGGCGCAGGTAGCCGGTGTTTATATCTTGGCCGAAAATGCTTCTGGTCTTGTCATCGTGGACATGCATGCGGCTGCCGAACGCGTGCTTTATGAACGAATGAAGCGGGCCATGGCGGAGTCAAAGCTGGCGGTACAGGAGCTCTTGATGCCGCTGGTTGTGCGGGTGACGCCGGCACAGTACGCGGCATTTGAGGAATTTGAAAAGGGAGAAGTTTTTGCGGCCCTGGGCCTTATCTGCACGGGCGCAGATGAAGGCGCTGTGGCGCTTCGCGGCGTGCCGGCCATGATCGCTGAGGCCCCGTTGGGCGAACTGGAAGCACTCCTTCGAGAGGTACTCGACGATCTCGCCGAATTCGGTGCTTCAGAAGCGATGGATGTGCTGAAAAACCGCATTCTCTCCACCATGGCTTGTCACAATGCTTTCCGGGCCAACCGCAAACTTTCGCTGCCGGAAATGGATGCGCTTTTGCGCGACATGGAAAAAACGGAGCGCGCAGATCAATGCAATCACGGCAGACCGACATGGACAACGCTTTCCATGACAGATCTCGATCGACTGTTTATGCGGGGCCGCTGATGACTGATCAGCCGATGAACATGGGTCAAGCAGCTGCGCCCCAGGCACTCTTGCTTTTGGGGCCGACGGCTTCGGGGAAGTCCGCGCTCGCACTTCAACTTGCCCGTTTGCTCCCGGTGGAAATCATTTCAATCGATTCTGCGCTGGTTTATCGGGGCATGGATATTGGGAGTGCAAAGCCGACATCCGCAGAGCTTCAAGCCGCGCCGCACCATTTGATCGATATTCGCGCAATCAACGAACCTTACAGCGCCGCAGATTTTGTGGCGGATGCTTCCCGACTTGTTCGGGAAATTCGTGCTCGCGGCCGATTGCCGCTGATTGTGGGCGGCACAATGCTCTACGCCAAGGCCATTCGTGAGGGTATTGACGAAATGCCGTCTACCTCTCCAGAGGTTCGCAGCGCCGTCGCTGCAGAAGGTGCTGCCAAGGGGTGGCCTGCGATGCACGCGGAGCTCGCCAAGATTGATCCGGCCGCTGCAGAACGATTGGCTCCAAATGATAAACAGCGGATCGGCCGCGCTTTGGAAGTCTTTCGCATGACGGGGAAGCCCCTTTCACAGTTTCATCGCAAAACGCCGCATCCCGCATTCCCGATGCTTACTGCGGCATTGGTGCCTGAAGATCGGGCTGCGCTGCATGAGCGCATTGAAGAGCGGTTTGACGCAATGCTCGCCGCAGGACTGCTCGATGAAGTGAGGCAGCTGATGGCGGAGCCGGGGTTTGATGCCAATTCCCCTGCCATGCGGGCTGTGGGGTACCGACAGGCTGTTGAGTTTTTGGAAGGCCGCACGAACTATGCGGCATTTCGTTTGGCCGGCATCGCCGCTACGCGTCAGCTCGCTAAACGCCAGCTGACTTGGCTGCGTTCAATGCCCGACGTCATCAAAATTGAACCCTTTGCACCGGACGCTTTCGAGACGCTCCTAAGGCTCGCGCAGCCGCTGGTGCCGGCGGGCTGATCGCCCATCAACCAAAAAGCGCTCCGACTGTAAAGGTCGGAGCGCTTTTTGAAACGCATGCCGTTCAGAGGTGCGGCCGATCAGAGCACGACGCAGGGGGCTTCGCCCGCCGGAAGCGTCGAGATTTCACCGATGCGGAATACCTTTTCACCTTCGGCTTTGAAGGCTTCCATAGCGCGGTCAGCGTCTTCAGCGGAAACGATGACGACGAGACCGATGCCGTTATTGAAGACGCGGTACATCTCGTGACTGTCAATCTGACCTTTTTCTTCAAGCCACTCGAAGATCGCCGGGCGGGTCCAAGAGCTGCCGTCAATGCGGCACTGAACGCCTTCAGGAAGAACACGGGGCACGTTTTCAATCAGGCCGCCGCCGGTGATGTGGGCCATGCCCTTAATTTGCACCTTCTTCATGACAGAGAGCACTTGCTTGACGTAGATGCGGGTGGGTTCCATCGCACGGTCGGCAAGGGTCGCACCGTCAAAGGGCATCGACCAGTCGGCTCCGGCAACTTCCACGACCTTGCGCAGCAGCGAGAAGCCGTTGCTGTGCGGGCCGCTTGAAGCAAGACCGAGCACAACGTCGCCCGGTTTAATCGTCGTGCCGTCGATGATTTCGTCCTTTTCAACAACGCCCACTGCAAAGCCGGCGAGATCGTATTCGCCTTCGGGATACATGCCCGGCATTTCGGCAGTTTCGCCGCCGATCAGTGCGCATCCCGCGAGTTCGCAGCCCTTGGCCACACCTTTGACGACTCGTTCGGCGACATCCACGTCGAGCTTGCCGCAGGCATAGTAGTCGAGGAAGAAGAGGCTCTTGGCACCCTGCACGAGAATGTCATTTACGCTCATTGCTACGAGGTCCTGACCGACAGTGTCGTGACGGCCAAGTTGAAAGGCGAGCATGAGCTTCGTGCCGACGCCGTCGGTGCCGGTGACGAGAACCGGGTTGCGGTAGTCACGGCTTACTTCGAAAAGGGCGCCGAAGCCGCCGATCGATCCGAGCACGCCGGGGATCAGCGTGCGTTTGGCAGCGGGCTTGATGCGTTCAACGAGTTCATCGCCAGCGTCGATTGAAACGCCGGCAGCCGCGTAGGAGAGTTGGCTCATGAGGGCTCATCCAAAAGGAAAAACGCTCGTGCGCAAAGCAGGTCGGCCGGGAAGCCGAAAAGCACTGCAGGCTCCGGGGAAACGAAGGGCGCAGGAGCAGGTGAAAAACGTTGGGCGTGAGTATAAGACAAGCGCCTTCTTGAATACCTATCAGAAGCCTTATGAAGTTGCGCTGACGCACAAAGATATGGATGCATTGAAACCGACGAACGGCTCGAGAATGCTGACGAAAAACATTAAACTTCCATCCGCCCCGAATTTCCCCCGCCCCTTTACTCATCAGCTGACGCGTTTTCTTCACTCGTGCAACCGATCGCTCAAAATCCCGATCAATACCTTCTCGATCTGCCGGAACTGCAGGGACGGGATCGGCCGACCTTCGAAAACTTCGTGGTCGGCAGCAACAGCGAAGCTGCCGCTGCGCTCGCACGCATGGCGGCTGATGAGGGACCGAAGTTCCTGTATCTGTATGGTCCTCGCGGCGCAGGACTTTCGCATCTCCTGGAGGCCTATCTGCCGGGAACGGCCGCGGCGCTCTATCCCGTACCGATTTACCAGCCGGGCGTAAAACGTTATGCAGTGGACGACATTGACGCCTTAGACGAAGGCTATGCGCGGCAGCTGCTGCAGCTGCAAAACGCTGTCTATGTTGATCCTGACGCACGTCTGGTTTGTGCCGGCAGGCTGCCCCCGAAGGAGCTTAAGCTTCCTGCCGGCGTCATCAACCGCCTTTTGGGTGGTCTCTGCTATGCGGTAGAGCCGCTCAATGAGGAAGATCGCATTCGGGAGCTGGCTCGACAAGCGGCGCTTCGCGGCATACTGCTCACGCCCGACATCGGGCAGTGGATTTCTGCGCATCTGCCGCGCGATATGCGTTCACTCACCCGGGTAATGGATGTTGCCAATCAGATTGCACTGCATGCACAGCGCAAGGTGACGCTGCAGGTGATCCGGGAAGCTGCCCGTGCGGCCGGTATGGCTGAGGATGAAAGCATTGCGCAGCAGGGTGAAGCGCCGACTGCGCTCTTCGGTACAGGTCATTGATGACGTAATGAAGCTTGCTGTTTTTGATTTGGACCATACGCTTTTGCCGATTGATTCCGGCGATGCCTGGTCGCATTGGCTGGTGCGGAAAGCCGGTCTGGATGAAGAGAAGATCGGTGCTCAGATTGAGGCTTATGCGCAAGCGTATCGAACGGGTCATTTTGTTCCGCTGAGCTTCATTCGCTTTCAGTTTGGACTGCTCGCCGCACAAAAGCGCCAAGATTTGGAAGCCTGGCGGGCATCCTTTATTGACGAAGTGATTCGTCCCGCGGTGCGTCCGGAAGCGTTGCAACTTGTTGCTCAGCGGCGACTGGCAGGATACGAGGTGGTGCTCGCTACCGGAACACATCGTTTCGTTACGGCGCCTATTGCAGCGCTCTTTGGCATTGAGCATCTTATTGCCGCAACACCGGAGATTGGCTCTGACGGTGAATTCACGGGTGAACTCGTGGGACTCGACAGCTATGGCGAAGGCAAACTTGCGCTGATCAAAAACTGGATGGCGAGCCATGCGCCGAGCGGCGGTTTTGAGGCATTTGAAGGATGGAGTGATTCCATCAACGACAAGCCTCTTTTAGAATTCGCCGCGGGCTTTCAGCCGCACGGCCGGGCCGTTGCCGCAAATCCTGATCCGCAGCTCGCGCGTTTGGCGCTGGAGCGCGGATGGGAGGTGGCTTCGGTGTTTCGAAAATAAGAAAAAAGGAATCCCCATGTTTGATTCAATCGTTAGCCGCGTCCGCTCTTTTTTAGGTACTTCGGCCAACGTGGAGCCGCAGCGCGAACCGCGCATCATCCCTAAGGAAGTTCATGGGATTGATCCGGAACTTGTCGCCTGGCAGGCCAAACGCTGCTGTGAAGCGCTGCAGCGGCGCGGTTACCGCGCCTACATTGTGGGCGGAGCAGTGCGTGACTTGCTTCTCGGCGTGGCGCCGAAAGACTTTGATGTGGCCACCGATGCCACCCCGGAAGAAGTTAAACGTGCGCAAAAGCGCGCCATTATCATCGGCCGACGCTTTCGTCTCGTGCATGTGATTTTCGGGCAGGAAATCATTGAGTGCTCGACCTTTCGAGCGCTCGAAGGCGCCGGGGTGCGCAAAGACAGCAGCGGCAGAGTGATTTCCGACAACGTCTTCGGCGAAATGTGGGAGGATGCGGCTCGCCGCGACTTCACGATTAATGCGCTTTACTACGATCCTGCCACCGAAGAGATCTATGACTACCACCATGGTTTTGAGGATCTCGGCAAGAAACGGCTCCGTATGATCGGCAATCCCGAAGAACGCTACCGCGAAGATCCCGTTCGTATGATTCGCGCCGTGCGTATTTCGGCAAAACTGGGCTTTGCCATTGAACCGGCTACTGAACGTCCCATTGCTCGGATGGCAAAGCTTCTTTCAAATGTGCCTTCAGCGAGACTGGTCGATGAGGCGCTTAAGCTTCTGACCTGCGGACATGCTGTTGAATGCGTGTCGCGCTTGCGTAAGGAAGGGCTCGCCGAAGCCGTGCTGCCGACGCTCAACCGACTTTTAGCGACGCCGGACGGAGAGGCTTTCCTGATGCTCGCGCTTCGTCGTACCGACGAGCGTCTGGCCATTGGAAAGCGGATTTCACCTTTTTTCCTTTTCGCGACGCTGCTCTGGCCTCAGGTACGACTGCGCTGGCAGCATAACGAAGAGGTGCGGGGACTGCCTCGGCTGGCTGCACTCCACGACGCAGCCGTCGAAGTGCTCGAAACGGAATCTCATTCGCTCGCGATTCAGCGTCGTTTTCAGAGCGACATGCATGACCTGTGGGTTCTGCAGGCGCGTCTTGAAAGACGTACAGGCAAGTCTCCCTATTCTGTTATCAATCATCCGCGCTACCGCGCGGGCTACGATTTTCTGCTTTTGCGCGCGCAGATGGGAGAGGTGCCTGAGGCGCTTCCGGCGTGGTGGGATCATTTTGTGCAGGCCGACAGCGACGAACGCGCTGAAATGGTAAAGGCCGCCCAGATTGAAGCTCGTCAGACCGGAGAGGATGCTCGCCGCGGCCGCTGTGCCGCGCTGCAGGCCGGCAGTGATGCCCCGGCAGGTGAGGAGAGAGAACGCCGTCGACCGCGTCGTCGTCCTCGTCGTTCGCGAAGCCGTCGTCCTGTGGACCATGTCGGCAGCGGGAGTTCTGAATAATGCCTCGTGCCTGGATCAGTCTTGGCGCGAATCTCGGTCGCCCCCAAGCAACACTGACCGCTGCGGCCAAAGCACTTGAGCAGAGCGAAGGCATTGCTCATCTGAGGCTCTCGAGCTTTTACAGCACATCCCCGGTGGATTCCTCCGGACCGGACTACGTGAATGCCGCGGCAGCAGTGGACACGAATTGTTCGCCCGAGGCACTTCTGAAGCTTTTGCAGCGCATTGAATATGCTCATGGCCGCGTTCGGCCTGCGGGCGTACGCAATGCACCGCGAACGCTCGATTTGGATCTGCTCGCCTATGAGGGTGAGGTACGATCGACTGACGGGCTCACGCTTCCGCATCCCCGGATGTATGAGCGGCTCTTTGTGCTGGTGCCGCTCGCTGAAATTGAACCAAACTGGCGGAGTCCTGCCGGCCTTCCCATTGCAGAACTTATCGAGCAGGTCATCCGTAAAGATTCCACTCAACACATCCGCAAAATTTCCTAACTTGTGGCATACTTTCTTTCCTCCCCGGGTGGCGGAATGGTAGACGCAGCGGATTCAAAATCCGCCGGGTAAAACCGTGCGAGTTCGAGTCTCGCCCTGGGGACCAAATGATGATCCCGAGCTGTTTTTGACGGCTCGGGATTTTTTACATTTCAAGGATTTAGATGGGAACTTTGTTTACGGGAGTTCGTATGAGTTCGCCTGCTTGCGCTCTTGGTGAGTACGCTCATGAGTCCTTTTTTGTTGATGTGTGCTTATTTTGTTCCGCGGGGTACTAAAAAAACTGGAAAGAATGCAGAACCAGACGCCCTTTGCGACCGCTGGCGCATGGCTAAGACCGACGCCCGAAGGCGGTGCAGTCAAGAGCTAAATGCCGGGAGGAATGAATTGTTGTACGTATACAACATGATTCCATATAGCTCTTTTATTTGAAGATTACCGCTCTTTGACTGACGCACAGTAAAAATCGTCGATTTTTAGTTATTGGCGGAATACGAGAAATCTCGATTTGCCGAAATAAAGTGTGTTTTCACCTATGATTGGCGGACTGTTGACGTGTCAACAGGCAAAAAATCAAACCAAAGGGACTTTCTCATGCAAATTCGCGTAATTTTTGCGGCCGTTGCTGCTGTGGCCATTCTTGCTGGCTGCGCCGCCGGGAATGATCGACTTCGCAATTTGAACTCTCAGCAGATTGCTGAGCAAATTGTGGATACCCAGACGAATCGTCAGGATGTCGTGGCACTGCTTGGTGAACCGAATACCACGCAGCAGGAAGCCGATGGCACCAAAGTGCTTGAATACACTTGGGTTCGTTCGCGTCCTTCGGCCAAGAACTTCATTCCGCTTAATCCGATTGATGAATTCCCGACGACCAAGAAAAGCCTGCGCGTTTGGATCGATGACAACGATCGCGTTGTGAAGCATGAATATTCAGGCGTCTTTTATGTTTATCGCAAGCCGCTGATCGGTTCGAATTCCACGCACAGCATGCGCCCGCTCACACAGGAAGAGCTCGACGGTCTTGCGGATCCGACGGAAGAAGCTGCCGCTGACAAGGAATAACTCATGCAGCGACGTACATTCATGACGGCTGCTTTGGCGACGGCAGTACTTTCGCTCGCCGGCTGTGCAGCACAGACACGGGCGGACACGGATATGCCCGCCGAAGCTTTTACGCCCGAGGGTGCCAGACGGTATTTGGCAAAGTGCCGAACCGCTCGAGAAGCCATTCAGGTTTATGGTGATCCCGAACGCACGATGAAGAGCAATACTCGCCCGTCGCAAAAGGGGTTTGTCTGGGAGTGGGTTGGCGTTCGTCCGAGTTTTCTCGCAGACAAAGATAAACGGAGCTCCTGTACGCCGACGGTAAAGCGGGAACTTCATGTCTGGTGCGGTTCTGGCGGTGAGATCGTTGATATTGAAGTCGTCGGCTTCTTCTACACGCAGGTGAAGCTGCCGGCGTTATCGCCGATTTTTGCCGAGCTTCGGGCCTTGAATGCCGATGAGCTGCAGTCGCTCAAAGTGCCCGTTGCTTCGGGTGAGGTACTCGAGGAATACAACGCTTACTACGCTCGCCAGTAGTTCGTTCGATTGCCGTATAAAAGGCGAAAGCCCGAAGGTATGCACACTCCTTCGGGCTTTCGTTTGTTCGGCGATGCTTTATGCGTGCTGCGCAATCGAAATAAAGAATGCCGCGATATCGCGCATTTCATTCGCACAGACTTCATGATCTATGGGATAAGTGCGCGTTATGAGCGTGGGGTCGATTTGCGCAATGACTTCAGCACTGCGTTCAGCCATGACGGCCGGCACCACGGAGTCGAAGTCGCCGTGCGCAATGAAGATCGGCGTGCGGCGAGCTGCCGGGGCAGCTTCGGAGAAGAGCCGGCCGGCAAGCGGCAGGTAACCCGAGAGCGCACAAATGCCGCCGATGGGTCTGGCCAGCCGCAGTCCCGTAAAGAGTGAGATCGCTGCGCCTTGGGAGAAGCCGCCGAGCACAATAGTATGGCGAGGCACACCTTCCGCTTCAAGTTCGTCAATCAATTGGGCAACACGAGCGGAGGACGCACGAATGCCGAACTCATCCTCGGCATCGTCAATGTTTCGGCCGGGAATATCGTACCAGGCACGCAGCGGCGGATAGTCAGGACTGCGAGAGAGCGTGCGCATCGGAGCATTGGGGAGTACAAAGCGGCAGGCAGGACCGCCGACATGCTCGATTTCGTCGGCAAAAGGCGCAAAGTCACTGTTGTCAACCCCCATGCCGTGAAGCCAGACGCAGGTGAGGCGCGGACGAGCCCCCGAGCGCGGCATTACAGTCAGAATGTCTTTCGGCGCAAAAGCAGGCGTTTTGGGCTGCGGCTGGGGCGCAGGTTGGGGTGCAGACTGAGGCGCGGCAGCGGCTGCCGGCTTGTGTTCAGCCTTTGGCTCCGCTTCAGGTGCAGCCGCAGCGGTCTCTTTGACGGAGTCGGCTGACTGAGAGACCGTACGACGGGCGCTCTTCGGCCGGAAGGCTTTTACAACGTCTTCATTTGTTTCAATGTAAGGGCCGCCGATCAGATCAATGCAGTAGGGAACGGCAGCAAAGATGCCGTTGACGAGACTTTTTCCGGATTCGTCCTTCAGACCTTCGAGCGTTTCTGCAATCGCTTTGGGCTGGCCGGGAAGGTTGAGAATCAGTGCTGCATGATCGGGTGTTTCGCGAAGGACGCCGACTTGGCGCGAAAGAATTGCCGTCGGAACAAAGTGACCGGAAATGGCGCGCATTTGTTCGCCAAAGCCAGGCATTTCGCGGGTAGCAACCGCGAGGGTCGCTTCGGGCGTAACGTCGCGTCGAGCCGGTCCTGTGCCGCCCGTCGTCAGGATGAGGTCGCAACCGACGATGTCGACGAGTTCGCGCAGCGTCTTTTCAATGTCAAAACGCTCATCGGCAATGAGACGCTTATGGATCTTGACAGGCGTTTTGACGGCTTTGCGGCACCATGCCTCGAGAGCCGGAATGCCCTTGTCTTCATAAATGCCCTGACTCGCTCGGTCCGAGACCGAAACGAGGCCAAGGATGAGTTCGTTGTCAGCACTGCGCGGTGGCTTCATCAAAGACCTCACAAAAATAGAATTTGGAAATCAGTTTTCTTCGATTTCAATTTCTTCGGCCATCATCAGGTCGAGCGGTTCATCGAAATAGGCATAGAGCAGACGATAAAGTTCGCGAGCACTCTTTGGGGGCTTAGCTTGCTCGCGTTCACGGCGGGCGCTGCGCACCAGTTCACGCAGCCGCCGAATATCGATGTCGGTATGTTCGTCAATAAAGTTTTTGACGGCTTCGTCGTCAGCGAGGAAGCGGTCTCTGAGCGCTTCACAGCGATGCTGGAGTGCTACTGCTGCGCGGGATTCGCCGGTTGCTCGCGCAATGGCTTCACGTACGGCGGCCGGATCCATGTCGCGCATTTTCTTGCCGATCAGCTGAAGCTGACGGCGCTGAGCGCCGAAATTACGCATACGGCGGTATTCGATGATTTCGTCGTAGACAGCTTCCGGGAGTCCAATCTTCTTGAGCGTTTCGTCGCCCATGCCGGTCATGACGCGGCCAAGCTCCTGGAGCTCGTTCTGCACACGCTTTAAGTGCGATTTTGATGGGCCGCGGAACTCTTCTTCTTCGTCGTCTTCAATCTGGTTGGGGCGCATAAGGACCTCGTCTTCAAGAGAACTCACAATGATAACGACATGGGACGCTGCGAACTCCGTTAGAATGCCGGCTCTTTTGTTTTTTTATCCGCTTTGTGGCCAGTAAAGCCATGCAAGAACAACATCTTTCAGATTTCGATTTCGAGCTTCCGCCGGAACTCATTGCCCAGTATCCGCTGGCAGATCGCGCCGCTTCGCGGCTGCTTCATATTACCGAAGAGGTCATTGAAGACTGTACTTTTCGGGATATCGAAAAATTCCTTCGCCCCGGCGATCTCCTCATTGCCAACAATACCCGCGTGATTAAAGCGCGGCTTCTCGGCGCCAAGGCTACGGGAGGAGCTGTCGAGGCGCTCATTGAGCGCGTGACGGGTGAATTCACCGCCATCGCTATGGTTCGTGCAAGCAAGAGCCCGAAGCCGGGCTCGAAACTTTTCTTTGCCGCCTCCGGCACTGACCTCAAAGCTGAAGTCGAGGTCACGGGTCGGGCCGGTGAATTTTTTGAGCTGAAGTTTGCCGAACCTGTTCTGCAGGTGCTTGAAGCTTTTGGCCGTGTGCCGCTGCCTCCCTATATCGAACATGCGCCGGAAAAAGCCGATGAAAGCCGCTACCAGACGGTCTATGCACGTCATCCCGGTGCCGTGGCGGCGCCTACGGCAGGGCTTCACTTTACCGATGATCTCCTGAATCGTCTGAAGGCCAAGGGCGTAGATATTGAATACGTGACGCTCCATGTGGGAGCGGGCACTTTTCAGCCCGTGCGTGTGGAAAACTTGTCCGAGCACCACATGCATTCGGAGTGGTTCAGCATGCCCGAAGATGTGGCTGCCCGCATCAATGAGGCGAAGGCTCAGGGCCGCCGCGTCATTGCGGTGGGGACGACGTCACTGCGCACGCTCGAGAGCGCTGCGGATCGCATCGGCCATGTTGAGGCTGGCGCGCGCGATACCCGCTTGTTCATCATGCCGGGCTACAAGTTCCGCATCGTCGATGCGCTCGTGACAAACTTCCATCTGCCCAAATCCACTCTTGTCATGCTCGTGTCGGCATTGGTCGGCCGCGAGCGGATTCTCGAGGCGTATGCCCATGCCGTGCGTGAACATTATCGGTTCTTCAGCTACGGCGACGCCTGCTTCATTGAAAAGGCCCGCGGGGCCTGACCGCACTCCTGGAGTTAAACGCAATGGCATTCAGCTTTACGGTCAAGACGCGGTGCGGCAAAGCCCGCCGCGGTACGCTTGAACTCAACCACGGTATCGTTGAGACACCGATCTTCATGCCGGTCGGCACTTACGGCGCTGTCAAATCTATGGCGCCATATGAGCTCAAGGAGGTCGGTGCGCAGATCATTCTCGGCAACACTTTCCATCTGTGGCTTCGCCCCGGACTCGAAGTGATCGGCGCTCACGGCGGCCTTCACGGTTTCGGCCGGTGGGATAAGCCCATCCTCACGGATTCGGGCGGATTTCAGGTTTTCAGTCTCGGCGAACTGCGTAAGATCACCGAGGAAGGCGTTCGCTTTGCTAATCCCATCAACGGCAGCAAACTTTTCCTGACGCCTGAGATCTCGATGCAGATTCAGCACACGCTCAACAGCGACGTGACGATGGTGCTGGACGAATGTACGCCCTATAAGATCGGCGACCGTCCGGCGACAGAAGCCGAAGCCGCCGCTTCCATGCGGATGAGTCTGCGCTGGGCCAAGCGTTCGAAGGATGAATTCGACCGCTTGGAAAATCCCAATACGCTTTTTGGCATTGTGCAGGGCGGTATGTTTAACCACCTGCGTGAAGAGTCGCTCGAAGGTCTGAAGGATATCGGCTTCCACGGCTATGCGTTGGGCGGCCTATCAGTGGGTGAACCCAAGGAAGAGATGCTGCGTATTCTCGACGAAGTCGCTTACAAGCTTCCCGAAGACCATCCGCGCTATCTGATGGGGGTGGGGACGCCAGAGGATTTGGTCGACGGCGTCTCTAGCGGCATCGATATGTTTGACTGTGTCATGCCGACCCGCAACGCGAGAAACGGCTGGCTCTTCACGCGCTTTGGCGACCTGAAGCTAAAGAACAGCCGCTATCGCAATGACTTGCGGCCGCTTGATCCGTCGTGCACGTGCTACACCTGCCGCAACTTCAGCCGTGCATATCTTCATCACCTGCACAAGGTGGGGGAAATCCTCGGTGCGCGGCTCAACACGATCCATAACCTTCACTACTATTTAACACTTATGGGTGAAATTCGCGCCGCCATTGAAAACGGCACGTTTGAAGCCTGGAAAGTGCAATTTCGTACGGATCGTGCGCGCGGCATTGAATAAGACAATAAGACGTTCTCGATGTCTTAAGGTCATGCCGCTCAACGCTTCCTTATAATCACAACCTTCCAAAGTGGGTCTTGAATTCCCGAACGTTTTCTTGATCCGTTCTTATTTGATTGGAGTCTTCATGTTGTTCCCTATCAGCGATGCCCTGGCAGCGGGCGAAGCCGCTTCCGCCGGCGGGATGGAAAGCTTCCTCGTTCAGGTTGTCCCGCTCATCGTCATTTTCGTGGTGTTCTGGTTCTTCCTGATCCGTCCGCAGCAGAAGCGTCAAAAGGAGCACGCCAAGATGTGCGACGCGCTCGCCAAGGGTGATGAAGTGATGACCATGGGCGGCATCTCCGGCCGCATTGAGAGCGTTGACGAACAGTCGATGGCTCTGCAGGTCGCTTCCGTGGACGGCAAGCCCGTCGTTATCCGCATGCAGCGCTCTGCGGTGCAGATGGTTCTGCCGAAGGGCTCGGTTAAGTTCTAATTGAACGCCGTATTTCCGGTCCGGTTCACCGGTCGGAATCGGCTCTCTTGGAGGCCCGGCGCCGCTTTTTCAGCGGCATCGGGCCTGCGCTTGCTGAGGGGCCGCCTTGACGCAGCCCCTCTCATCCGCAAGTGCGGAGACCACCCTTCAAAACTGGCAATTGGAGACAGCGAACGATGAATCGCTATCCTCTCTGGAAATACATTCTGATCGGCATCGTGCTCATTATTGGGCTCGTTTATACGCTGCCGAACTTTTACGGTGAGTCGCCTGCGGTGCAGGTTACCTCCGGCAAGGCAACGGTGAAGGTCACCGAGCAGACGCTCTCGCAGGTAGAGACTGCGCTCGCGAACGCGAACCTCAAGCCCAACGGGCTCTTCTTTGAACAAGGCGCACAGCAAAATACCATCCGCGTGCGTTTTGATCCGACTCAGACTGAAGAGCAGCTTCGTGCGCGCGAAGTGATTGAGAAGACGCTCAATTCCGATCCGAAGGATCCGAGCCATATCGTGGCTTTGAATTTGGTGCCGAATACGCCTCGATGGCTTCTTTCGATCAATGCTCTGCCGATGTATCTGGGTCTTGACCTGCGCGGCGGTGTGCACTTCCTGTTGCAGGTTGACATGCGTGCGGCGCTCACCAAGCGTGCAGACGCCATTGCTGCCGATCTGCGTACGCAGCTTCGCGACAAGCGCATCCGTCACACCGGCATCAGCCGTATCGGCAACGATGTTGAAGTCAGTTTTGCGACGGCCGAAGAACGCGATCGCGCAAACGATCTCCTGCGCAACACGCAGCCTGATTTGCTGCTCACGCTGCCCGAAGCCTCCAAGGCTCCTTATGTGATCCACGCGGAGCTTTCGCAGAAGGCTATTCAGAACGTACAGAATTACGCGCTGAAGCAGAATATCTCGACGCTTCACAATCGAATCAATGAACTCGGTGTGGCCGAACCGGTCATTGCGCAGCAGGGTGCCGACCGCATCGTGGTGCAGCTCCCGGGTGTGCAGGATACGGCTAAGGCCAAGGACATTCTCGGCCGCACGGCGACGCTTGAAGTGCGCCTTGTTGACGATTCTCCCGAAGCCTTGGCTCAGCTCGCGCAGGGCACGGTGCCTTTTGGCGACGAACGCTTCACTGACCGTGACGGACGTCCGATTCTGGTCAAGCGCCGCGTGATCCTTACGGGTGAAAATCTCAACGATGCGCAGCCGGGCTTTGACAGTCAGACGCAGGAACCGACCGTCAACCTTGAGCTTGATAACCGCGGTGCCCGTATCTTCCAGGAAGTCACCCGCGAAAACGTTGGTCGCCGCATGGCCATCCTGCTCTTTGAAAAGGGCAAAGGCGAGGTCGTGACGGCTCCGGTTATTCGTCAGGAAATTGGCGGCGGCCGCGTGCAGATTTCCGGTCAGATGACGACCATGGAGGCGACTGATACAGCGCTGGTGCTTCGTGCGGGTTCGCTTGCCGCACCGATGGAAATCGTTGAGGAACGCCTGATCGGCCCGAGCCTCGGTGAAGCCAACATTGAGGCGGGCTTCCGCTCAACGCTTTACGGCTTCATTGTGATTGCCGTTTTCATGGCGGTCTACTATCAGGTCTTTGGTGTGGTGAGTGCCATATCGCTGATCTGCAACGTCATGATGCTGATTGCGATTCTGTCGATGCTGCAGGCAACGCTCACGCTGCCGGGTATTGCGGCTATCGCGCTTACGCTCGGTATGGCCGTTGACTCGAATGTGCTGATTAACGAACGTGTTCGTGAAGAACTGCGCATCGGACGACAGCCTCAGACCGCTATCAGTGAGGGCTATGAACGCGCTTTTGCCACGATTCTGGACTCGAACGTAACGAGCTTGATCGCCGGTTTGGCGCTCTTGATCTTTGGTTCCGGCCCGGTTCGCGGCTTTGCTGTGGTGCACTGCTTGGGCATTGGGACTTCGATTTTCACTTCCGTCATCGTTTCCCGCGCCCTGATCAACTTGATCTACGGCCGCCAGAAGAAGCTTACGAGCGTCCATATCGGCCAAATCTGGCGTCCGGACCCCGCGAAGGTTCAGGCGAAGTAAGCGAGGAGAGACAAGAAAATGGAATTCTTCCGCATTCATCGAACCATTCCGTTCATGCACTATCGCCATGTGCTGAACGCGATTTCGTTCGTCAGCTTCATCGTCGCTGTGTATTGGATTTTCACGCACGGTTTGGCGCTTTCAATCGAGTTCACTGGCGGCACTCAGCTTGAGGTTAAGTATCCGTCAGCGGCCAACACTGAACAGATCCGCGAGGATCTCGGGCAGGTTTCCAAGGAAGTGCTCGTGCAGACTTTCGGCACGGCGAGCGACGTGGTGATTCGCGTCCCGACCAAGGAAGGACAGACGTCCGGCCAGGTTGCTGCTGAAGTGATGAAGGTGCTGCAGGCGAAAACCCCTGATGTGCAGTTAAAGAGTACGGAGTTTGTCGGCCCTCAGGTGGGCGATGAGCTCGCCCGTGACGGCGGTACGGCGCTTGCCTTGGTGGTGGTAGGCATCATGATCTACTTGGCCTTCCGCTTTGAGTGGAAGTTCTCGGTAGCAGCCATCATCGCCAACCTTCACGATATTGTGATCGTGGTGGGCATCTTCTCCGTCATGCACTGGGAGTTCACGCTGCCGGTATTGGCGGCGGTGCTTGCCGTCTTGGGTTACTCGGTGAACGAGTCGGTGATTATTTTCGACCGCGTACGAGAACACTTCCGCACGATGCGCCGTGCTGACAGCATGGAAATTGTGAATTCAGCCATTACTGCGACGATTTCTCGTACGGTCATTACCCATACGTCCACGCTCTGCATGACGCTCTCGATGTTCTTCTTCGGCGGCCCTGCGCTTCACTACTTCTCACTTGCTTTGACGATCGGCATTTTGCTGGGTGTTTATTCCTCCGTCTTCGTGGCGGCGGCGATCGCCCTCTATCTCGGCGTCAAGCGCGAGGATCTCGTTAAGCAGCGTAAGCGCGACGAAGTTGAGGAAATGGTGCCGTAAATCGCTTGAATAGTTGATTCAGGTATTCGCGATTAGCCCCGATGAACGGTTTGTGCGATCATCGGGGCTTGTTTTTTATGTGAATAGATGAACTGGCCGCCGGTAAGATTGGGCGGCAGTTATGCGCAATGCCTTAAATAAGGTTGGAGAAAAGTATGGCAGAGAGCAAGCGGCCGCGTGTAATGGTTGATATGTCGGCGACGCTTATTCATCACGGACACATTCGTCTGCTCAAGAAGGCTGCAGAGATTGGCGAAGTGGTAGTGGCGCTTACGTCTGATGATGAAGTTAAGAAAACCAAGGGATATGTGCCTGAACTCAACTTTGCAGAGCGAAAGGAAATCCTTGAGAGCATTAAGTATGTAAGTGAAGTGGTTTCTTGTCCTTGGCTCATTACTGAAGACTTCATGAAGTCGCAGCACTGTGACCTTTTAGTGCACGGCGCAGATAATTCCAACCATATTCCTGCGGAAAAACTGATCATCTTCCCGAGAACTGAGGGGATTAGTTCTTCAATGCTGCGTGAGCGAGTGCTCGATTCACTGATTGAGATGAATCTTGACGATCCCAAGCATTCCCGCGCTTCGGATAAGGTGGCTCGCTTTTTGATTGAATCCATCAAGAAGGAATTCCGTCTGGAGTAAAGCGTGCTGAAGGATTGGCGCTGTACCAGACGACAATTAGGACTCCTGTTGGGAGCGTCCTTGGCGGCCCCGGCCGTGAGGGCTGAGCGGCGTTCGCTTCTGGTCTATACGGCCGTTGAACCAGAATGGCTTCCGGTTTATAAGTCGGCTTTTGAGGCCGAGCACCCCGACATTGCCATCGAATATGTGCGTGCGTCTGCAAGTCCTATTGCTGCGAGGCTAGTCGCGGAAAGAGAGCGTCCCCAGGCAGACGTTGTGCTGGGTCTCTCTGCCATTGCGATGATGGGTCTGAAGAAGGCAGGAATTCTCACACCCTATCGGCCGAAAAATGCAGCGGCACTAGACCCGCGCATGTGTGATTCGGATTTCAATTGGTTTGGCATCAATGCCTGGGGCGGCTCGATCTGCATCAATACTGATCTGATAACTCGTCTCGGCATACCTTACCCCAAAAGCTGGATGGATCTTTTGAATCCTCAGTTTCGAGGACGCATTGTCATGCCGAGTCCTGCAGCTTCAAGTACCGGCTACATGTTTTTCCTTGGCTGGCTGCAGGGCTTTGGGGAAAAGAAGGGGTGGGACTATTGCGAGCGCCTGAACCGCAATATGCTTTTTTATACAAGTTCGGGTGCTCGTCCGGCAGCGATGACCGCACAGGGTGAAATTGCTGTTGGTCTAAGCTCTGCAGCGTTCATCAAGCCGTTTCTGCGCTACAACATACCCGTCGCTACGGTCGAACCGATTGAGGGAATTGCTTGGGATGCGGAGGCTTGCGGCCTGCCTATCGGGAGTCCTCATCCGGAGGACGCCAAGATCTTTTTGGATTTCTGCGCTTCAGAGGCTGTTGCTCGCATTGCTGCCCGTTTCAGCGGCATTGCCGCGCTGCCTGCGTTTTCTACGCCCGAAGGGCGGAATATTTCCTCGCGTTTTCTGCCGCTCGACTTTGGGCGAGCCGGAGAGGAAAAAAGAGCAATTGTTCGCCGCTGGCAAAATCTGGTTCGGCAATGACTACTTCAACTCTCAAAATCAACGAACTTACGAAACGCTATGACCGGACGACGGCCGTTGCTCCCTGTTCTCTGTGCCTGCCGCAGGGCGGCTTCACGAGCATTCTTGGACCGTCTGGCTGCGGCAAGACGACGATGCTCATGATGATTGCTGGTGTTGTGGAGCCGAGCGGCGGTCAAGTCTGGCTTGACGGTGAAGACATCACGCATGTGCCGCTAGAAAAGCGCGGTATCGGTATTGTCTTTCAGCACTATGCGCTTTTTCCCAATTTGACGGTGAAGGAAAATGTGCTTTACGGTCTGCATGGGAAGGCATCGAGCAGCGAAATGGCTGCACGATTTAAAGAATTAGCCGCTCTTACGCATCTTGACGGGTTTGCAAACCGCTATCCAGATGAACTGTCGGGCGGGCAGCAGCAGCGCACGGCCATTGCTCGTGCACTTGCGCCTAATCCCAAGCTTTTGCTGCTTGACGAACCGCTTTCCGCACTGGATGCTTGGACGCGCTCTTCGATCGGTGAAGAACTCCGAGAAATTCAGCAAAAGAGCGGTGTCACAACCTTGATGGTTACGCATGACCGTACGGAGGCGCTCTCGTTATCGGACTTTATCGTTGTCATGAATAACGGGAAGATTGAGCAGGCTGGTGCCCCCCAGGCGATCTACGACTCCCCTGAATCGGAGTTCGTTGCAACTTTTGTGGGCGGTATGAACATCGTTCGGCTGCCGGCCGTCAACAATGGCGAGCCGACGGGCATACGCTGGGGTGACGTTCAAGTACTCTTACCAACAGAAGCGTCGCTCGCAAAGCCATACACCTATGTCGGGCAACTTAAGAAATGTGCGTTCATGGGCGATAACGTGCGGGTGGAACTGTTGCTCAACGACTTTAAAACCCGAATTACTGCCGACGTTCCTCGTTTTCAGCCTATCGCCAGAGAGCTTACGCTCAAGGCGCTATATGCGGTAAGGCTTCCTCTGCCTGGTTGGCGGCAATGGTCGGAAAAATGAAGACGCTGACACCAAGTACTGTGCTCGTTGCTGTACTCGTTCTTTTCTTGGGCGCGGGGGTGCTTGTACCTGCGCAAAAGCTTGGAGAGGCCCTTTGGGACGGAATGAGTGCTGCCTGCTGGACGCCATATTACGGACGAGCTTTTCTCAATACACTAATGATTGGGACGGCGGTTGCTGCGGCAGCTACGCTGTTAGGGTTTATCGCGGCATATGCTCTGGCCATGGCAAGGATACGCGGAAGAGCTGTCGTAAAGGCGCTCTACTTAACACCGCTTTTTGCCCCTTCAGTGATGCCGGCCATTGGCCTGATTTATCTGGTGGGCAGCAATGGCCTCATTTTGCAAACAGAACTTTACGGCCCAGCAGGACTCTTTTGGGGCGGACTCATTTTTGCGCTTCCGCATGCCATTTTGCAGATCAGTTTGTCACTCGAGACGCTCGATAAGCGTCTTCTTATTGCGGCAGAGTCCTTGGGAGCGGGTTACTGGCGGCGTTTGCGGACAATCGTCTTCACTTATGCTGCCAAGGGTATGACCAACGCCTTTCTTATTGCCTTCATCCTGACAGTAACGGATTTCGGTGTCCCGAAGCTGCTTGGCGGGAGTTTTCCTGTATTGGCGACGGAAATCTATTATGAAGCGATAGGCAGTCAGAATTTCGCTGCCGCGGCGGTATTGTCTCTCTGGCTCCTTTTGCCTGCAGTTTTGGCGTTCTGGTGTTCGAGCCGTTTAAAGCAGCGAAACACTGTCGGGAACGTCGCAGTTTTTGATCTGCATGCCAATCCGCTGCGTGATCTGGTTGCCAATCTTTGTGTCTGGGGGATTGTTCTGGCACTCGCGGCATCCATCGGCATTGTGATCTACGGGTCGTTCATTACCTTCTGGCCTTATGTGCCCGAACTGACACTGGAAAATTTTCTTTTCCGCTCCTCAACCTATGGCCTTCGCCCGTGGGTTAATAGTTTAGTGCTCTCCTTCTCCGTCGCCGTCCTTGGCACGGCTGCAGCGTTTGCTGGTGCCTATGCCTGTTTGCGTGCATCGGCCGCACCGAGTATGGTGCGTCTTTATCGTGCAGCAGCATCGTTTCCGCTCTGTGTTCCAGGAACCGTGCTTGGTCTTGGGTTTGCGCTCGCCTATTCCGGACTTTCGCTATTTTCGGGATTTGTCGGCAGCATGATGCTCCTCGTCTTTAATACGACAATTCACCTTTACACCGTACCGCATCTGACGGCTGTGAATGTGCTTTCACAGATCGATCGACGTTACGAATCCGTGGGGCGCAGTCTCGGCGTTCCGGGTTTTCAAACCCTTCTGCGTGTAGTACTGCCGCTTTCCCAAAGCGGAATTGCGGAAATTTTCACCTATCTTTTCGCTTCGGCGATGACGACTATTTCTGCTGTGGTGTTTCTCTATAAGCCGGCCAGTATAGTGGCGGCGGTGGCAGTGATTGATCTGATTGACAGCGGCTTCATTTCCGAGGGCGCTGCTATGTCAACTTTGATTTTCGCTTCCGTCTTGGCGGTTAGACTTCTTACTCTTCGGTTGATGCATGCTGCAAAAACGCTTTGATTTTCTTGTTGCAACAGTCTTTTTAGGGTTGCTGCCGATAGATGCTCATGCCTATCTCGATCCCGGGACGGGGAGTATGCTGCTTTCCGTCGTGATGGGTTTGGTTTCTACGGGCTACTTTGTAATCCGGAGACTGCCTTCCATGATGCGCGCACTCTTTTTCCGTATGACAGGGAAAAGGGACGATCTGAAAAACAATCCCATTGTTTTTTATTCTGAGAGCAGATCCTATTGGCTCACTTTTAAGCCTGTGCTGGAAGCGCTACATCAGCGCGGTGTGAAGTGCACCTATTTGACAAGCGATGAAAATGATCCAGTTTTCAATGCTGGTTTGGATGATACTGTCCGATCGAAGTACATCGGCAAAGGCAATACTGCTTATACGGCACTTAGCTTTCTCGAAGCCGATGTATTTGCGCTTACGACGCCGGGAATCGATGTGCTGCAGATTCGCCGTTCCCCGGGCGTTAAAAAATACGTTCACATCGTACATGCAGTGGGTGACATACACACCTATAAGTTCTACAGTTTTGATTATTACGATGCGGTGTTTTGTTCGGGACCGGGACAGGCAGAAAGTCTGCGCAGACTCGAAGAACTTCGCGGAACGTCTCGCAAAGATTTACCGCTTCTCGGATGTCCATATTTGGATGTCTATGCTGCACGAGCGGAGCAGGTCGGTGTGCCGGAACCCCGTACGATACTGGTTGCGCCGACTTGGGGACGCAACGGTTTGTTGACGCGTACGGGGAGTTTGGTGCCGAAGCTTTTGGCATCGGCCGGCTATCACGTTATCCTTCGCCCCCATCCGCAAAGCTTTATTTCTGACCGAGAGGTGATGGAGCGAGTTGCGGCGGATCTTCAAACCTGTAAAAACGTCGAGTGGGATCGCAATCCCGATGGCTTCTCGAGTTTATCGCGTGCATCACTGATGGTGTCGGACGTTTCAGGTGTTATCTTCGATTTCGCCTTTGTGTTCTTGCGGCCGGTTATTTCGGTGGGGAACGGTCCTTTGAAAGAAGGATTTGAGGCGTGGGAAATTCCTCATGAAGCCTGGGAAATGAAAGCACTCGACCAAATCGGTCGTCGCGTGCCGGCAGGCAACGAATCCGTAATTCCGACAATGGTTGAAGAAATGTTGGGTGACCTTACTACTCAAACAGAAGCGATTCGCAGGGTACGCGACGAAAACGTCGTCAATTTCGGCCATGCCGGCGGCCCTATCGCCGATGCTCTCGTTGCTGCTGCTCAAGCACACTCCGTGCAATTGCAGTCTTCCCTTCACAGCTCTGTTGAAGCCGCTTGATGCGGCAGTTCCCCGCAATGCTCGATTTCTTCTACACCATATTGATTGCACCGCTCGAATACTGGATGCATTCGGTGCTCTACTGGGGGTACGACCGTCTCCATGTGTGGGGCTGGGCTATCGTGGTGATGAGCCTAGTGGTCAACTTCGTCATCCTGCCGATTTATATCAAGGCCGAATCTTGGCAAGAAGAAGAGCGCGCTATCCGCAAACGCTTCGAAGCTAAGGAAGCCATGATTAAGACGGTCTTTAAAGGGCAAGAGCGGTTTGCAATGATTTCGACTATGCAACGTCAGGCGGGGTATACGCCGCTTTTGACGTTGCGTTCGAGCATCGGTTTTTTCCTTCAAATTCCTTTCTTTTTTGCCGCTTACCATTTTCTAAGCCATTTTGCGCCTTTTTCGGGCGTTTCATTTCTGGGGCTTACGGATCTTTCGAAACCCGATGCGATGATCTCGTTAGGAAACTGGTCGATCAACGTTATGCCGATCCTTATGACGGTGATCAATCTCTTTTCTGCGCTCGTCTACACGCACAATCTTTCTCGCAGGGACAAGATTCAGCTCTATGGTATGGCGGCTGTTTTTCTTGTTTTGCTCTATGACGCTGCTAGCGGTCTCGTCCTTTATTGGACATGCAACAACATCTTCTCATTAGGGAAGAACATCGTTTATGACTTGTTTGATCGCATGAACTTTGCGAGCTTAATGGCGAGAGTGAACTTTTGGCGCCAGCAGATAATTGGCCGACCGGATTCCAACGAGGGGCATCCGGCGGCTTATCCTTGGCTGCTGGTCGGCGTATGGCTTTTTGCGACCTTGTTGGCATTTGCATCAAGCAATCAAATGTCGATTTTGCCCGAAACGATCAAGCTTCACTTCAGTACCGTTTCCGACATTGGCTACCTCTTGCTTGCTGCACTCTGCATTATCGAGATTGTGCGGCTTCGGCTTTGGCGGGATCATAAGGTGATGCTTCTCGTTGTCGCTGTCATTCTGTGGTATGGCCTTAAGGTTTGGTTCAAGTGGTTTTTTGCGGGTGACAATCGTCATCAGTTCTCACTGATTGGCGGGTTGCTTTTCCTGATTCCGACGCTCGCACTCACTTCCGTGCGTGTCAACTTCTCGAAATTTTTATATCCGAAGAAGAGTCCGGCGACGCTATTTACATCGGCTTCCATTTGGCTTGTGATCCTCATTGCGGGATACCTTCCTATTCAGGCGTACTGCACTGCACCGGAGATCTTCTCGCCTGCGGCTGATATCTTGGCAAAGTCGCTTTGCTGGATTGTGATTGGGGCTGTTCTCTTTTGGGTCATTGGGCAGCTTTTCAGCATCCAGGGGCGGTTAAATGTTGCCGGCTATCTTTTTGGGTTCCTGGCAGTACTCTTTACTGTGTACGCGTTCCTGCTACCGATGAATGTAGGCACAATCGATGCGTTCCAAATTGCTGATACGGTACCGCTCTACAAATTTCGCAATTTAGCCGTCGATTTTGCAGTTTTTAGTGTCGTCGGAGCGCTTTTTGTTTTTCTTGTCCGTTCCGGCCGTTCAAAATGGCTACAGATTTTTTTTGTGCTCTGCATTGTTGCTGCTATTGGTAACGGCACTTTCAGCTTGTGGCAGAGTCAAAACAAATGGCGGGATATGAGTCATACGGAATCGGTGGATCTGCCTGACTTCAACGACCGTCTTTTCGGATTCTCTAAAACAAAGCCAAACACCGTAGTCGTTATGCTCGATGCCTTTACTGGCACGCACATGCGTCAGATCGTAGAGGAGTTTCCTGACATTAAGGATGCCTATCGAGGTTTCACGTGGTATTCCGATACGCTCGCGACAGGTGGAAACACCATCACAAGCATCGCTTCCATGCTTTGCGGGCTGCGCTGTACACCGGAAGCATTGAATGCTGAAAAACCGGAAAATTTGCTGGCCGAAAAGATCAATCGTCACTATGCCGAGTTCGTCAATACGCTTGGCAACGATGTGGAAGCCTCAATTTATGAACGTAATTGGCTTGAACCCCAGCGGTTTAAACAGCATGCCAAGGTTGATGCGCTCACGATCCGTTCGCTGGGTGATAGTTATCTGAACCGCTACATCGAAGCAAACAATCTCGAGGTCGGCAAAGGCAGTTCTGACAGTTTCCTGTTGGCAGTCAGTTTTTTTAACGCGACGCCATGGAGCATGAAGAACCTGATTTATAGAGACGGCCGTTGGATATCGGACTTCATGCGCGACAAGTCTTCCACACTCTTATTAAGAGCGTTGCGAGATTGGGCGCTATTTGAGCAGCTTCCCGATATTTCCAACGTCAATGCAGAGAAGAGTACGTTTAAATTCATTGACAGCGAAATGACGCACAGGCCTTGGATGATGGAGTTGGGGGAATGCCGCCTGCAAAAAGACGTTAAACAACATGTTCGCGATGACGGCTTGAATGAAAACCATATGGCAACGGAAGTTTGCGCACTTCGCTCGCTCTCCAAATGGTTTGGGTGGATGCGTGAACAAGGTATCTACGACAACACCAGAATTATTTTGGCGTCCGATCATGGTCAACCTGACAGCCCTGAAGCTAAGTCACGTCTTTTGGGAGTGGATGATGGCGTCGCAGCGGCTTTCTTTTTAATGAAAGATTTCAACGCTGACTATCCATTTAAAGAAAGTAAGGAACTTACGAGCAACAAAAATATTGGTGAGATCATTGCTGGTCGCCCGGCTCGAGAAGATATACATCGCCGAACTTTCTTCAAGGGAGCACCAAAGATGGACGACTTCAACGGTCAGCTGTTCATTATTGACGGTCCTATTCTTGATAAGCAGTCTTGGAAAGAGCATTAAGACATGATGCGTGGGCTTATGCGGATGGGTAGAGTTCAGTAAAAATTCTCTTAAGGATACGGTCAATGGATTGCATCAAATTTCCCAATGCTGTGTCAGGATCTGAATCACGAAGCGATTCAAAGGAGAGTTTTTCTTCCTGAATAGCGCGAAGCGCTGCATCCTTCCAAAATTCAGGAGATTCACTTTCCTTCCAATCTCCTCGGCCACGACCATAGTGCGCTACTGCGAGATAGAGCAGCACAGTTTCAAGAAGAAATCCGGATAACGCTTTTTCACTCCAAAAAAGCTCAGCGCCGGATTTTTTCTTTTGGAGATTCCAAGCATGCGCGGCACCCATGCCGCTCACGGCACCAATGAGCCCGCCAACCAGTGTTGAAAGTCCCATCGTAAGGCCGGCGGCAGAGAGGTCAACCGCAAGCCCTGCCGCGGCTCCGGAAGCTGCTCCAATACTGGTGCCGACAGCCGCCGCACTTTGCGGATCGACGGAATAGACAGCCAAATCCCAGTCCGTCTTCATGCGCAGGAAGATTTCCTTGGAAACACCTGTGCCGGAGAGACCATTGTCGGCGATGAGTTTGGACGTTAAGGCATAAAAACTGTCAGCGGCTTGAGATGCCATGGCTGCTTGAGCGTCGGCAATCACATCTCGCTCGTCTCTAAAGAGCCCTAAACGCCGTCCCACACTTACCGCCCGTTCCCTAAGTGTAGGCGTTGGCAATGAAACATGTGCTGAAAGGGCTTTTTGCAGGTGCCTGGCCATAGCTTCGATGGAATTGGCATAAGCGGCTTGGCGGCCTCGGCGCCAAACAGACTGCAGAACTTTGTAAGCGGCCTCATCCTCAGCAGGAAGAACGTCGCCGATGGCATTGAAAAGCATTTCTTCCTGTACCCAGCAACGGGCAAAAGCATCCATCGCCAGCACTTTTTTGACAAACGGCCAAGGTTTGAGTGCTGTCTTCCAAGCCTCCACCTGCGCGTGCTCAATGTCCGGCGCCTGCGGTTTTCCCATTTGGTTGAGAAGCACAATGACGGGTTTGCCGATCCAGCTGAGAATCTGCATCTCTGCCTGAATGTAGGGCGTTTTGTCCGGTGTTTCCGCGATATTGACGAGGTAGAGTACGACGCTTGAAATATCGCGGATGTGTCTCACTGCTTTCTGGTCAAGCCAAAAAGATTTGTTGGTGAAGCGATCCCACACTTCAGAGAGGAACCATCCGAGCGGGTTGGAGCGGCCTTCAAGGCGTTTAGCCAGAGCGACGGAATTGCCAAAGCCCGGCGTATCCCAGAGGATGAGCTCGCTGCCATCCTGACCGCGGGCGAGAAGGTAGTCATCCGTTGTTTCTGTAACATGAGCACGGTCGGCAATCTCACCCACGTCACGCATGAGCAGTGTTCGGGCGAGCGTTGTTTTGCCGATGTTCGTGTGGCTCACAAGGCTCAGGTGAATGCGCAGGGAATCTTGCTGGTCGGCCATGGTGAAAGCATTGATCAATCCAATAGCTTCATTATCGCCCGAGGTGAATGATCTCAACGGAGCCCATTCACTTCAAGCGGTATGTCATGCTGTGCGGCAAAGTGTTCCCAAAGCGCTCGGCGGCTTTGGATGCGTTCGGGCACGTCCGCAAAGCGCGTTTGGAGTTCGGAGAAATCGAGATGGAGGACCGTATTTGCGCAACGCTTTCGAATGGCGTCAATCAATAGTCCGTGCACATCTTCTTCGGGGGTAGCTGAGGGATCCAACTCCAGTACGGTGCGGTCCCCTGCTTGCGGGGTAAAGGCAGCAAGCTCTGGAAAATCAGGGGCACTCCATGGATTGACTGACAGGAGAGGCGTTCCTTGGTTTGCTGCTGGGTGATTAGATCCGTTGAGAAGCCAAGTCTTGACAGAATGGTTTGCGGCCGTCTGCAGAAGCTGCTCAGTTCGCGAGCTGTCTATGGGAACGATGAGCGTTTGTGCTGCTCGAGCAGCACAGAACATGGAAATGGCAGCCAAAACGGCGCGCGGGACGATGATGAGGCCGACAATGCTCCAGATCATGCGGGCAAGCCACGGCGCTCCGGCAGAAAGCGCTGCCGCACTTGGGGCAGAGCCGTCAACTCGCAGCGCAGAGAGTGCAGAAGCGTCCGGCAGCGGTGAGAGGCCAGGGAGGAAATCCGGCAGCCAACCGTACAGTCCTTGAAGAATGGCAGCAACAACATCGGGCTTGTCGGCAAACCATGTACTTTCCCAGACAGCCCAATAGGCGGTTCCAATGCCGCGCACAAGGAGGCTCGCCGCCAATCCGATGCCGAAGGCCAGTGCTGCCCAATGCAGAACCGCGCGGAATCGCCAGGCGGTTTGAGGCAGGAGAAGCGGCAGGAGTTTATTGAAGTAGGTCTTGTCGGTAGGTTTGCCGATGGCAACGAAGCGCATGACATGCGCGGCAGATCCAAGGATTCTGGCAAGTGCGGCCGAAAGACCGGCAGGGCTGGTGCTGCGTCGGAAGCTGATAACCAGTCCTGCAATGGCGGCAAGCATCGCGAGGATGTTCCAGGCGAACACAGTCAGAAGCGGCGGAGAGAGGAGGTTAAGTTGCGCGCCAGCACTGGTGAGCTGATCCGTCACAGCCCCAGAAAAAAAGCCGAGAAAAATGATGCCTAAGGAAATGCTTTTTATAAGCCACCCTGTCTGCGGCAGCCGAGGCCGCTTCAGGCTGGGGTCATGCTTCGTCATGCGCGAAAGCACCAGTTTGGCACGGGTGAGGAGAAATGCCTGAATGTCACTTTTGCCGGCGACGGCCAGTGCGTCGCGTGAAGCGGCATCACTTTCTGCTGCGCTCCATCCCTTCGGCGGGTGTGCTTCAAGCGCTTCTGCTTGAAGCAGTTCCTCGGCTTCAGGGAGAGAGACTTTCAGTACGGGGGGAGTGGCTTCCTTCATGGGGTGTCTGATGACGGCATCTGCGGATCTTGGATAGGTAAATGAGGCTTCATCCAACTATAGTCGTCGGCAATGAGGACTTGCCGAGGATCTTCGCCTTTCCAGTTGATACCAGCAAGCTCAAGCATGAGCGGACTTAAAAAATCAGCGCGGAACGGACGATTTTCATATGGATTGAAGCTTCGCTCGGAGCTCCAGATCAGAAACGGAATGCGGTAGCTTGATGGCGCTGTTTGTGAGTGACCCGCCCGGTTTGCTGTATCTCCCAGCTCCTGACCGTGGTCGGATAGAAAAATCCAGTCTAACGGAGACTTGGCTGAGGCCTGAGCATTTTTAGAGAGGTGAAAGAGTTCCGACAGCACCTCGTCCTGATAGCGCATAGCCCAGTCATATTGATTGCGGGCGGCAACCACCCATGGGGATCGGTCGAGATGATTCAGATTCTGCATCACCTGGTCGTGTCCCCAGTCAATTTCGTCTGAATCGCGGAACCTCAGCGCGTAGTGTGGATGCGCTCCGATCAGATGGACAACGATCAGTTTCCTCGGAGCCGGATCAGCAAGTGCCTGTTTAAAGGTTGGCAAAACATTCAGATCCATCGATGCGCTTGAACGTCCGGTCATGCGGTTGATGAACTGCGCTTCAGAGGCAAAGACGGCATATTGCGTTTGAATGGCTATGTCGTCCTGATTACTGATCCAATGCACTGTCCATCCAGCGGCGCTAAAGAGCGCAAAGAGATTGATGCGGCCGTCACCCGCAGACTGCGGAACGGGAAAGGTGAACATGGAACGGAAGGCTGCGATGGTCGAGGCGTCTACGGACCAAGCCTGCCTGAAGGTGCCTAAATTTGAATCTTTTGATTCGAGGGCTTTAAGCTTCGGCGTGGTATCGCGTGAGTACCCATAAAGACTCCAGTCGTCGCGTGTAGTGCTTTCGCCGATGACCAAGACGATTGTGCGTGGAGCCGATGAAGCATCCAGCAAAACCGATCTGGCTTCGGTAATTTCTGCGGCTTCATGTTGGTCGGCTTTCATCCAGATCGATTGCATGCCTGCAACGGATTCCATCCATTTAGACCAAAAAATAGGGGGATAGTGAATTCGCCAGGAGGGTTTGGCCCAGCTGAGGATACAGACGGACGCAAAAAGGAGCATCCAGAATCGCCAAAACCACCACCCCCAACCGGAAGCCATAGCGTTGTCTGAAGACGTCTTGCTTGCTAAATGCATGACGAATAGGGCGGCAGTTAATGCTGCGAGACTGAGTAGCGTCCCCAAGAGAGCCCCGGTCCATTCGGTAGCCAAAAAGCCTAGAGCTTCGTCAAGATTGGTATTGGCTGCTGATTCCAATACGAAAGTCGACATGGGTTCGGCCGAGTACGTTTGATAGAGGAATGCCCGCAGAGCAGCGTCGATAAAAGTAAGCAGCAGTCCGACAACGGCTGCCGAGAGACACACTTTTTGCCAGCCGCTTCGTGACTTGTTGCTTCGGGCGGGCAAAGACAGCAGCCAGAGCGCAATAAACGGAACGATAAAGACGGCATGCTGCAGGGCGCGTTTAGCATTGACGCCGCAGAAGTAAGCGCTCGCTGTCAGCAAAAAAAGAAACAGTGCAGTCCATGCGGCAGCTCGATGAGGTGTCCACAAAGACCCGAAGACAGAGGGGAATGGCATTACGGTCTCTTTAAGACTGTTTGTGGTTGCTTTGGAATGCTTTCAAGAGACTGACGGAAGCTGCATAGGGATCTGGCTGACCACAAATAGCTGAAATAACAGCAATGCCGTTAACGCCAGCTGCGCCGACTTGCGCAGCATTGTTGATGTGAATGCCGCCGATGGCCACTGAAGGCTTCTGCGCCTTGGCAGCGATAGACTGCAGTGCGGTGAGACCAATGGCCGCGCCCGCATCCGGTTTGGATTGCGTAACGAAAGTCGGTCCGATGCCGACGTAGTCCACAAGGGTGAGTTCATCGGGGCGGCAATCCTCAAGCGAACCTAAAGACAGTCCCAGAATGCGATTGCTGCCGATCAGCTGTCGGGCATCTGCCGGGGTCAGATCCTGCTGGCCAACGTGCAGACCGTCGGCATTCGCAGCGAGCATCACATCAGCGTGGTCATCAATGATGAGCGGCACATGGAAAGGTGTAAGCGCAGATTTGAGTGCGCGAGCGCATTCCGTCATACGGCGCTTTTTCCAGGTCGGTGCCCGCAGCTGCACAATACCCGCACCAGCTTGTACAGCTGCCAATGCTGTTTCAACAATGCCGACAGATTGGCTGCAAAGATCAGGATCCAGAACAAGGTAGAGCGTAAGATTCAGCGGCTTTACTGTCATGCCGCATCTCCGAGAGTGAGCGCCTCAGGCTGGACGAGATAGAGTGCATCAAGATATTCATCATGGAAGCTCCCCGGCCCCTTAGCATGTTTTGCGGCAGTGCCGGCTGCGTACTTCGCGAGTGCACAAGCGGAAATGGCGGCATTAACAGGATCTTTTTCCACTGCTGCAAAAGCTGCGCAGAGCGCCGAGAGAGAGCATCCGGTGCCCACCACGAGCGTCGTCATGACGTTGCCTCCGGCGATGGAGAGTGTTCGCTTGCCGTCAGTCGCATAATCAACCGGGCCTGTAACACAAACTACAGTTCCTGTTTCTTCGGCAAGCCGCTGAGCGGCAGATAGGGCGGTTCGGCTGTCGTCTGTGCTGTCGACGCCCTTGCCGCCCTTTCCGGAACCGGCCAGTGCAAGAATCTCACTGGCATTGCCGCGAAGAATGGTTGGTTTAAGTACAAGGAGCTCCCGAATGGTTTGTGTTCGCCAAGGGGTTGCGCCAGCGGCTACTGGGTCAAGTACCCAGGGAACGCCATGGTCATTGGCAGCTTGAGCACAGGCCTTCATTACCGTGACGCGCTCTGGGTACGGTGTGCCGGTGTTGATGAGCAGAGCTCCCGAGATGGCCGTAAAGACAGGTGCTTCTTCCATCGCGACAACCATTGCGGGCGACGCACCGGCGGCGAGCAGTACGTTTGCAGTGATTTCCTGAACCACTTCGTTGGTGAGGCAGTGTACGAGCGGCCGATTGGCACGAAGTGCGGTGAGCGCATGAGCTACGGCAGTTGAAGAAACAGTCTGTACCGACATGAAAGGCGGCTCCTTTAGGTTCTGTATGGAGGTCGAGTGTTCTGCAGCATTGCGAAAATCGCTTTCAGAGCGACGACACACACTATCTCACGAGTCCAAGTACGTCAATGAAGTCTTCGTGAATAACCGCATCGTTAGAATGAGCGCTCTTATAAAAAAGTTGCAGTGGTTGCCGCATGCTGATTCATCCGCAGTTTGATCCCATCGCGTTCTCTATCGGTCCTTTGGGAGTGCATTGGTACGGTTTGATGTACCTTTTGGGTTTTCTCGCTTTCTGGCTCCTCGGTCGTCGACGAGCGCAGGATGATTGGAGGGGCGTGACGCCCGACGATGTTGAGAACCTTCTTTTCTGGGGCGTTTTTGGCGTTGTGCTGGGCGGCAGGCTGGGCTACTGTCTTTTTTATCAGCCTGCGTGGTACTTGACCCATCCTCTTCAGATCTTCTCGGTTTGGCAGGGCGGAATGAGTGCGCATGGCGGTCTGTTGGGAGTGCTTATCGTGATGGCGCTCTATGTTCGCAGACATGGCATGCAGTTTTGGCAGCTGACGGATTTTGTGGCTCCCCTCGTACCCTTGGGACTTTTTTTCGGCCGCATCGGGAACTTCATCAATGGTGAGCTTTGGGGCAGGCCAGCATCCCCGGATCTTCCGTGGGCCATGATTTTTCCTCAGGCGCAGGACGGCGGTATCCCTCGTCATCCTTCTCAGCTTTATGAAGCAGGACTGGAGGGGCTGGCTCTTTTTCTGTTGCTCTGGCTTTATTCCCGCACGCCGAGACCGGTCGGCAGAACAGCCGCCTTGTTTGCCTTGGGTTATGGGGTAGCGCGGTTTGTGAGCGAATACTTCCGCGAACCCGATGCGTTTCTTGGATTGCAGGCATTGGGGCTTTCTCGCGGACAGTGGCTTACGCTGCCACTGATTCTCGCCGGGCTGACGCTTTGGGTCTTGGCGGGACGCCGGCGTATCTGAATTTGCAGTTGAAAAAGTGAAAAAACGAGCTTGGCTCCGGGAATGAAGCCAAGCTCATTTTTTTCCTGAACTCCCGAATGACTAGATCCTAACTAAAACGGAAAACAGTTTTGGGGAGTTTTGTTATTTCAACACACACACACAGTGAAGTGGTATGGATATTTTGGACACATACAGAGTCCAACCCATGCACATAACGCAAGAAATGAGGCAGCAAGCCTGCAAAGGGCTTTTGCATTTCGTCCTGAAGAAGACTCTGCCAGAGAGTTGGGTGTTTCCGTTGGTTCGATCCGAGATTGGACTATTTATGCCCAGTACGGTTCTTTCGATTGGGTCGTACGCAGGCCGGAGCTGCTCCAAAGCGCCGTCGACTACTGGTTCGAGCATTACCCTATTGGTTACAGCGATGTTGCTAAGCAGTTCGGCGTGAGACCGGCCACATTGTTCCAAAAGACCTGTCGCACAGTTGCTAGATTTCCCGAGCAGGTGCGCCTCAAGCGCATCCTATTCTGAGATGTCAAACCAGAAACACAGAGTTACGCGAACGCATAAATTACCTACCTAACGAACGCAAAAATGACTTACCCCAACAGGTCACAAAACATGACGGAAGGAAGACGACGAAGCTGGAAGAATCGGGGTTTCCTCAAGCAACGGAAAGCCAAGATGGTTAGAACGGAACAGCTGAAATACATTCAGCTCTTGCATGAATGCGGGGAGAGCTCGCTCAAGATCAGCAAGCGACTCGGCCTCTCGCGCAATACGGTGCGCAAATATTTGGCGCCCCCAGATAGCCTCGGCTTTTTTTGATAAAACTAACAGGACGGCTGCTTCTGTAAGGGTTTGTCTTTACGGCTCAGTTTAAATTCCAACTCTTTAATCTTGCACTCATTCCCACGCAAGTTGACCTCTGCCGCCAATCGTGCTTCCAGGTCAGTAATCTCATGAGTTTCAAACCTCCGCGCCAACTTGGCAATCCCAGCTATTAGGGGCAGTCGGTGCCGAATTCTTCAGAATCGGCACCCAAATGCTCCCGCAACACCACTGCGCCATCCAACCACGTGACGACGGGGCTGAAGCGCCCCTTCTTCATCGTCTCAGGTCAGGGACAATCCCAACTGTCACAGTGATTCCCTCGCAGCATTGCTTGCCCCAAGCATAGGGAGTGGCAAGACTGGCACCATCCTTGCACGCAGCTTCATAAATGCCAAGTTTGTTGAAGAGTGCTTTACTCAGGACGCTTTCTCAAACTTTAGCTGAATATGGTTTTCTTGTTCATTATCTTAATATATGTATTTATTTTGGCGTCTTAAGACATTACAACAAACCTTACAACGTCATTGATAACATCCAAATTTCACCCTAACCTACAATTTATTATTCATAAAATTGCATCAAATCTCGATAATGAATGCCCATTGTTTTCAATTTCATTGCTTTGCCCCAATACTTATCAATCAGGTTTGGATGCTCAACAAATTTAGATAATTTATTAATGAAATCAATAGAATTTCCACCTTCAAATACAAAATCATTATCGCCACATAGCTCTGAAGCGCCACCGAAACTACTACACAGTATTGGGACTCCCATCGACACCATTTCAATAGACACTTGAGGCAAATTATCTTCCCAAAGTACAGGAATTACTCCAAGATCAACATCATTTAATATATGCTTGAGTTCGTGATGCGAATATCCATTAAAGATCGTTACTTTCGATATATTTGGAACTTTCGAATAAACCTCCTCAACTGTAGCGCCACGAACTGCTAGAACTAAATTAACTTTAGATGCTATTCTAGTGTCCAATAGAGATAATGCCTCCAATAAAAAATAGAAACCCTTATCGATTCGTTTATAACCAAGATACGCAATAGTTAAAACACTACCTTTATGCGCAATTGATTTCCCTACTTGTGCTTCAGCAACTTTTGTGCCTATGTACAAAACCTTACTTTTTCCAGGCTTTAACCCCCTCTCCATCATAATTTCTGCTGTCCTTTGAGACACAGATAGAACAGCATCCGCATACTTATTCAATTGTTCAATATTATGCCGTCGATATAGTTGATATTTTTCAGCCTTCATTGTTTCAGCACCACCCATCAACTCTCGTGATTTATCAATACATTTGAATTTTATCAACAAATCCGAAATGGGTTTTACTATTTTAAATTTAGTATGCAAAATCCAATAACGGCTCGCTCGCTTAGCATAATCCTTATATTTGGGCCTATTGAATGCACAGTTAAGGCAATCAGTCCCCGCATGAAAGTCATTACATATCTTATTCGTATTATCTTGGAAATACTGCACTAAGGGGCAAATTAACTGATAGTTATGAATCGAAACAATAAATTTTGTATTCGGAAATATTTTCTTTAACTTCAATACATTAATAGAGATTCCTTCCATATTATTAAAATGAATTACATCAAACGGCCCAAACTCTTTAATAAACTTAGCAAATATATTTACAGTATCCAGGTCTTTAACGTATCGACCAGGATTCATGTGGTTTTCAAAAGCCGGCGCCATTATTGTCGAATTTATTACTTCGTAAGTATGACACCGATTGGTTTTTGAGAAAATATTGTCAGTCTTTTCAATCCGAGTCGATTGATTAAAGGCGTCGTATGCCCATCCCGAGCTTAAAAAGTAAACTTCATCGTCAGTATTGTTTACTAAATATTCAATCAAATTTTTCTGGTAAACATTTACGCCGCCACCGATACCTTCCCGATTATCGAATTGAATCCAATTATAATACAGTAACTTCATATATCAAATTTTCACAGATTTATTGTTTTTGAAATTGCGCCAGCGATTGCCGTATCCATATCATAATATTTATAATCCCCTAATCTGCCAAATAATATTAAATTACCAACATTTGATGCTTCACTAGCATATTTTAAGTATGCGGCCCTAGCAGAATCGGTAAAAAGTGGATAATAACGCTCATTCTTCCCTAATACAAACAATTGAGGATATTCATAGGATACAGTTGTAGCTTTGGATTGGCTCCCTAGGAAATATTTATATTCTCCGATACGTGTAAATTCGTAATTACATGGATAGTTAATCACTGCATTAGATTGAAAGTATGGACGCTCAAACTTTAAGAATTCAAATCGAAGGCTACGATAAGGTAGCTCACCAAATTTGTAATTAAAATATTCATCAATCGGTCCTGAATAGAAGATGCGCTCATATTCTGACCCCATTTCATGAATGAATGGTGTATTCAAAAAGACGTTAATATTCCTATGATCTAGCATGTGTTGGATCATAACGGTATATCCCTGAAGTGGTATTCCTTGAAATCGACTCTGAAAGTATCGATTGTCTCGGCTGATATATACAGGAACACGTCCTGTTACTGAGGGATCGAGATCTTCAGGTTTCATTCCCTATTGTTTGAGTGTGTAATGAAAGAAAACCTTTTCGTAGATATAGTCAGCTAAAAATTCGAGATCATCATCTCCAACTTCACGAAGTTTAAGAATCGGAACTTTGATATTGAATCCGAATTTATCTATCAACTTTTTAGTGAGTTTCTCCGCCATAAATTTTGGAAATATTTGATCTATAGAATTCAGATTAAAAGGAATAGGAACCTCCATACCATCGATGAGGCCTAGAACTTTGTGTTGGTACGGATACCATTGGGTGAAACGGCTAACAAAGTTCCAAACCACATGATTATCTGTATGAAAAATGTGTGTTCCATACTTGTGGATGCAAATACCATCGTGATCGAAATAGTCATAGCAATTCCCGCCAATATGATCTCGCTGCTCAATGACAGTAACGAAATGACCTTTTTCTGCAAGAATTCGAGCAACAGAAGCGCCAGATATACCCGCGCCGACGATTAATATTTTCATTATATATTTCTATAAATCTTCAATAATTTCTTATTACGACTTCTATTAGATTAATCTAATAGAATCGCTTTGTGCAGTAATTTCTGTGATTGAATATTTTATTTGCTAAGATTTTTAATGGCTGTGTGTTATATGAAAGTGTGCGTGGCTTTTCTTTTCGGAAGTTAAATTTTTCATAAAGCGCATCTTCTTCAACTCGCGGATTTGACTTTGCTCCACCTGACATAGCAGTGCCGACTGCACGAGTATGGAGCATCCCAATTTCATCAACGACGGCGAATTTCCCTAATCCATGTTGTTTTGCAAGCCACCACCAGAGATAGTCCAGTCCCCAACCTGAGGTGTTCTCAGAGAAACTGCTTTGAAAAAAAACAAAGTCTTCGCCTCGAAAACATGGAGCCATTATCTCTACGAAGTTGGTACTGCGCCAACAGCACCAACGTCTCTGAAGTGTTATGGACCAGCTGAAGAAACTCGATGGCAAGAGTGAAGGTTGTGCGATGACGAAATGTTCGTCTCGACAGATTTCGAAAAATCTTTCAAGATCATCGCGGCACATACAAAGATCATCATCTGGGAACCAGATATAGTCATAATCATGCCAAATACCGTCGTATAGGCGTAGAAAGTCGGCGAGTCCCTCCCATTTACTGCCTTTAAAGGTATGAAAGATGTCGCAAGTTTCGATCCATCGATCGGGGTAATTGCCAAAATAGCTCACCGCAACGTCGTACGTGCGATCCTGCCGAGGAACGCACCAGTTGAGGTGAAGACTCTGATCTCCGCAACGAACGACAATCAATGAACGCATAAGAAATCTCCTTTGAATTCCAACAAATCGTGTTCTGGCATGATAATACCGGACAAAATACGCCCAGAATGACATCATCTTTCCGACCTCGATCGACTTTATTGTGGTTGGTTTCATGCCACAGAGGAAGCACGTAGCTCGCACAAGTGCCAAGCTTTGCTCGTATGCACCGCTGTACATACGAACGGCAAGGTCAGTGGTCTTTTGGCTCATCCCACGAATGTTTTCCAACTTTAATCTGCCGTTCACATGGTCCAATTGCAGCCGCGTACCTGATACCAAGATCGAGAAGAATGGGGTTGTTATGAGCAGAGATGTGGGTGGCTTTACAAACGAGGATAATCTGTTGATACTTCGTCCGCAGAAGTGCCACGCAAAATACGCAAGATTCCATTTGATAAATGGAATCTCGTCTTGATCATCACTACATTTCTGAAGAATCCGATGCGTAAATGAGCTACTCAGTGACACTCGTTGTTTAGCGACAATAAGATTCCAACCAGAACCGTCAATAACAAACCAGCCACAACCGTCAATAAGGTTTGTGGCAATTTGATGGAAGACGTGGCCTAAAACTCTGGCCCAAAACGACAAAGCTCACGAATGTCAACCAATATTCCCTGGCTACCACCCCAAGGGGATACAGCCCAAACTCCTGGAGTACTAGATCTTTTAAAGGGTTGAGCCTCATCAAATCAGCCTTGAATATTATTTAGCTCACTTTGAAATTCCTGCAATTTTTCTTACGTTGAGATTGCAGGAATTTTTATTTCCTGTATAATAGATACATACTTAATCAGTCATATCTATCATGGCTAAATTACTGGATTTCGAAGGCAAACTCTGGGCGCTTATGTCCTCCAAAGACAAAGCTGGCCGCAGCTACATCAGGGCTTACCGCAATCGATGGGATTCAGTGAAGAAACGTTCTTTCGTTGAGTCCAAGGTCCAAGTCGGACGGCTGCTCGACGATGGTTCCATCCGGCTTTCAAAGAACTTTGTTGATAAGTTCCCGCAATACGCTCATCAAACCGTGTTTTGGGGCGATCATGAACTGATTTCTGAAGAAAACTTCTCTGAAGCTTTTGTACAGAAGCCGGAATCGACCGACATCTCCTGGAGCTGTGACACCGTGCGCATCGGTGTGTCGTATGCCGCCTGGCAGTTTGGCCAAAATACCGGCATTTACGAAGATCTTCGAAGTGTGTTTGGCGAACAAACCGCACGAATTCTGTTCGCTCTCAGCGTTTATAAGCTGGACGGCGGCGGGGCAATGATGACTTTCGAGGATTGGCTCCCGCAAGTCTGGCTGCCTGAAGTTCAGCCGCTTGACGGCCGGCGAATAGCCGAAATGCTCTCAAGCATAACGCAGCCGCAGCTTGAGCGTTATTACAAACTGCGCTACGACCGCGCGTGCAAACACAGCGACTCGGCCGTTACTTTGTCTTTTGACAGTACGAGCATCTCCACATATTCAAACACCATCAATGCGGCAGCTTGGGGACATGCCAAACAGAATCCGGAGCTCCGGCAGGTCAACTATATGACGGTATGCGACCATGCCACAGGCGATGTGGTCTTTGCCTGCAGCTACGACGGATCCATCAACGATCAGACAATCCTCCCGGAGATTTATCTGCGCATGAAGTTTGCCGGTTTGGATCTAACCAACAACATTCTGGTGACAGATCGCGGCTTTCAGAGCATTTACAACACACAGACGGCCATTAACCTCAATTTGAAGTACATCCAGTTTCTGAGCCTTAAAGAAGGAGCCGTCAAAGCTCACCTGCAGCGGCACAAACAGGCCCTGTGCGATTCGATTGCACATAAGGATCCTGTCTTGGGGATCTCTGCGATTGCAGTTCCTGACGAATGGAAGGAGAACACGGATGCCGGTCCTATTCCGGTCAAGGCTTATCTGCATTTGTATCGTGACCCCGTAATGGCCGAGCTGCAGACCAATGAACTGTACCGTGATGTTCTGAAAGCACTTGAACTCAAGAATGAAGGGGCGGCAAAGATCCGAGAGATCGAAAGTGAAACTCTGAAATCCATTGAAAAAGCTGCTCAAAAAGGAGAGGCCGCCGTCAAAAGGGGGAAAAGCAGTGCGGCTGAACTCGTTAGGAAGCAGGAGGAGCAGAACTCAAAGCTCATTGACCCGGTGCAATGGAAAAAGATCAAGCGGTTTCTTTACGAAAACCGTAGAGCTAAGGACGACGAATCTGTTTGGAGCATCAAGTTCGATGAGCTTAAAGAAGCCGTCGAGTTCAAAGGCTGCCAAGCCATTCGCAGCAATGCCGAGTCCAATCCGTTTGTCGCCCTGAAACTTTATCGTCAGCGCCAGATCATTGAACAAGGCTTCAATCAACTCAAAAATGAAGTCGGCGGTTCACGATTCGAAGCGACGGAAGCCGCGTATCGAGGAAAACTGTTTGTTTATACGCTTGCTCAGGCTCTGCGTATGAGCATGCTGAGCAAAGCACGAGAAGTGCATGCAGTCCATCCGGATCTGAAAATGCCGGAAGAATCAATGCGCAAGCTCATTACCCAGCTTCAGTGCATGCAGGCTTATAAGCATCGGACAACCAACGCCTTTGTACTTGGCACTGTCGCAAAACGACATCGGGATCTGCTGGCTCTGCTGGGGATAACAAAACTCCCGAAGACTGTTTTCCGTTTTAGTTAGGATCTAGTCATTCGGGAGTTCAGGGAGACTGCAAGCCTGCGAAGGGCTTTGGCATTTCACCCCGAAGAAGGCACTGGTCAGAGAGCTGGGTGTTTCCGTTGGTTCGATTCGAGACTGGGCTTATTTATATCCAGCACGGTTTCTTCGATTGGGTCGACAATCCTTGGGGCACACGCCGGCCTGAGCTGCTCCAAAGCGCTGTCGACTACTGGTTCGAGCATTACCCCATTGGCTACACCGATGTGGCTAAGCAGTTTGGCGTGAGACCGGCCACATTGTTCCAAAAGATCCGCCGCACAG